>Ga0116183_1000301_pt1 | contig 58096 bp, 51 predicted proteins | sample AD_UKC078_MetaG_FD_89753 | JGI IMG/M metagenome (GOLD analysis project Ga0116183, IMG submission 89753) | Active sludge microbial communities of municipal wastewater-treating anaerobic digesters from USA - AD_UKC078_MetaG | ecosystem: Engineered > Bioreactor > Anaerobic > Digestate | place: USA...
AAGCGACCTTAAATTGCTTGACTATTGGTTAATTCACCACAGTGTTTTGGCATGTGGTTTTATTGGCGAGTATAGAAATATACTTGCTTTTTCTTTTACGCTCAAAACTAAATATGAGAGAAAGGTCATCAAAGATTAGATGAACAAATTGGAAAACTTTTTCAAGTTGAAAGAGAATGGAACAACTTGGTCAAAAGAATTAGTTGCCGGTGCAACCACCTTCTTTGCCATGGTTTACATTATCTTTGTTAACCCTGCCATGCTTGAACAAACCGGAATGCCTATTGGTGGTGTGTTCTTAGCAACGATTTTCGCAACGGTTATTGGAACTTTAGTAATGGGTTTATTCGCCAATGTCCCCTATGCCTTAGCCCCAGGAATGGGATTAAATGCCTTTTTCACTTATACAGTTTGTTTTGGTTTTGGATTTTCTTGGCAAGAAGCATTGCTATTGGTTTTCGTTTGCGGATTAATCAACATCGTCATTACGGTCACTAAAGTAAGAAAAGCTATCATCCGCGCGATTCCCAAGAGTTTGCAACATGCCATTGGCGGCGGGATTGGTCTTTTTATTGCCTACATCGGTTTTAAAAATGCCGGGCTTTTAAAGTTCACTGCTGATCCGGGTCATTGGACGGAATCATTCGGCACCGCTTTTATTGATTCTGGTGTTGTCCCTGCTTTAACCGATTTTAACACTCTAGTTCCTGTTTTAGGAATTATTGGAATTGTTATTATGGTAGTTTTATTGTTATTAAAAGTAAGAGGTGCTATTTTAATTGGTATTATTGTAACCGCAATCATCGGTATTCCCATGGGAATAACCAATTTAAAGGGCATTAATTTTGATATTGCGGCGCCTTTTAGAGATTTAGGCGATACTTTCCTAGCTGCGTTTGGCCCGAAAGGTTTGGGAACATTAATCGGCGATGTTAAGCGTTGGCCCATGGCTTTATTAGCTATTTTTGCTTTTAGTTTAACGGATACCTTTGATACCATTGGCACCTTTATCGGTACTGGTCGTCGTTCGGGGATCTTTACCGATGAAGATTTATTAGCTGTTGAAGATGGGAAAGGCTTTGCTACTAAAATGGAAAAAGCCTTATTTGCGGATTCCATTGCCACTTCCATTGGGGCCTTATTAGGAACATCCAATACGACAACTTATGTTGAAAGTGCCGCTGGCATTGAAGCTGGTGGAAGAACCGGATTAACCAGTGTTTTCACCGCTGTCCTATTCTTGCTTTGCATTGTTATTTCCCCAATCGTTGGTGTTATTCCGGCCGCTGCCACTGCGCCCGCTTTAGTCATTGTTGGTGTTATGATGCTTGCTAGCTTTAAAGATATTAATTGGAGTGATTTTTCGGAAGCAATTCCGGCTTTCTTTGCTTCCGTTTTAATGGCTTTAGCTTATAATATTTCCATCGGGATTGCCTTTGGTTTCATCTTCTATATTGTTGTAAAATTGTGCAAGAAAGAAGCTAAAGATATTCACCCCATCGTTTGGGGCAGTTCCGGATTATTCGTTATTTACTTTGTATTTAACGCTTTAAATGTCATTGGTGTTATTTAAAAAAATCAAGACGAAATCATTTAATGATTCGTCTTTTTTTAGAAACAAGTTTTTTTAAACAAGAGAAAAGGAGAAAAAAATGGAAAAACAAGAAAAAATCATTGGTTACTTACCTGATGAAAATCCCACTTTTCTAAAGTTGGTGTTGTTTGCCTTTCAACAAATTATTGTCATGTTCCCGGCTACCGTTCTCGTAGCTATCTTAACCGGGTTTCATGTATCAACAACGATTTTCGCTAGTGGATTAGCGACCCTCTGCTTCATCCTCATTACCAAACGGAAAATTCCCCTTTATTATGGATCGAGCTTTAGTTATATTGCAGCTATTTGTTCGATAACGATGACGGAAGAGTGGACCAATGGTGTGGCTCCGGATGCCTTAATCGGTCAAGCTCAGTTTGGGATTATTATGTCCGGTCTTGTTTCCATTGCTGCCGGTTTGATTGTCACGCGTTTTTCAATGAAAACCATTGAAAAAATCTTACCACCAACCGTTACCGGTCCGGTTGCCATTATTATCGGGCTTTCTTTAGCGGGAACAGCTTTAAATAACATCACCAATACAGCAGCGGGAACGGTTCAGCATTTAAGTTGGGTGATTGCTTTAGTGACTTTATTATCAACGATTCTCTTCTCGGTTTATTTGAAAAAAGGAACTTGGGGACAAATCCCCATCTTATTAGGCTTACTTAGCGGGTATGTGGTAGCTTTAATCGTTGGCTGGATTTCCGGTCATAAATTTGTGAATTTCGATACTTTAAGTGGACAATCAATTATCACTATTCCCCACATCACGCTTCCGATTCCCTCTTGGGCGGCAGTTGTCGCTATTATGCCGATTGCGATTGCTACGATTCCGGAATCAACTGCTCACCTGCATCAATTAGATATTTATGTAAATAATCTATCATTAGAGAAAAAAGGCGAAAAACTTTATAACATCGCTGATTTGCTCGGTTGGAATTTAATTGGTGATGGTCTTGGTGATATGATTAGTGGTGCTATCGGTGGTCCGGCCGGAACTAACTATGGTGAAAATATTAGTACGATGTCCATTACCAAAAACTTCTCCGTTCGTGTCTTAATGGCAGCAGCCATTATTACCATGATTATTTCCTTCTTTTCACCACTATCAGCAGCGGTTTATTCAATTCCCGGTGCTGTCATTGGTGGTCTTTCGATTTATTTGTTCGGCGTTATCGGTGCTCAAGGCATTGCCATTATGATTGACAAAGAAGTGAGTTTATTCGATCCTAAGAGTTTAGCGATTATTGCTTCCATTTTAATCATCGGGCTTGGTGGATCGTACAATTATGCGGGCGGAATGATTCCTATTTTTGGGATGAAAGCTCCAGCCATTGCTTCGGCAGCGATTGTGGGCATTCTTTTAAATCTTATCTTCGTGTTGATGGATAAATTAGTCCACGCTAAAAAATAATCTTCACAAGCCGGAAATGCCTTCCGGCTTTTTTTGACTATTTAAATCATCAATCATTCATGTTATAATAACTTAGCTAACAAAAGAGGAGCTACAAATGAGAAAACAACGGATATGGGAACTTGATGCTTTACGGGGTTGGGCTTTTGTATTAATGGTTTTCGACCATTTGACCTATGATCTTGGTCGTATCTTTCTTAATATTTGGTTTGACGGACCGAGTAATCATTGGCTTTACCGTTTATGCAAAGCATGTGCCGATTATCGTGATTTGGATATCGCACTCTTGTTGCGGGTTTTGCTAGTATCCGGAGTGTTCTTATTTGTTTCGGGAATATCCGCCAACCTTTCGCGTAGTAATTTTCGTCGTGGTTTAAAACTCCTCTTCATTGCTTTAGCATTAACCGGAATAACATCACTACTAGAAATAGCTTTTGGTTTTGTTGGCGCAACTGTTTATTTTGGCATCCTTCATTGTTTAGCAATCGCCATGTTGCTAACACCGTTATTTTTAAAAATGAATCCTTATGTTTTATTGGGACTAGGCGCGGTTGTCATCGGTGTTGGGGCTTTAATGGAATTGGGGCTTCTATCGTTTTCTTCCCCTTTGGTCGTTTTTTTAAACCGCTATCATTTATTAGTACCTTTTAATATTTATGCTTATAATTTTAGTTCCGGAGATTACTATCCTTTAATTCCCTATATGGGAATTTATATGGTCGGAATTGTGGTGGGTAAATATTTATATTCCCAAAAGAAAAGCTTATTTAAAAAAGATTATAATCTTAAGCCCCTTAATTATTTGGGAAGAAACGCTTTATGGCTTTACTTTGTCCATCAAATTGTCTTATTCGGCTTTTTATATGTTATCGGCTGGATATTTGTTTAATGAAACCAAAATTTTTGTGTTTTGGGAGAATTTATGGTAGAATGGTAACACAAAATTGAGGAAATAAAAATGAATAATAAAAGCAAAACGACTTTTAAAAAAATCTTAGACTATTTTGTAAAGACCCTAAATGGCATGGCTTATGGTCTGTTTTCAACTTTAATCATTGGGACGATTATTGGCACGATTGGCACTTTAGTTAATGTTCCTGCGATAATTCACCTAGCCGATCTTTTAAAAACGATGACGGGAATCGGTATCGGTGTGGGCATCGCTTGGAGTTTACAATTAGAGGGCTTGAAATTAATTGCGGCCGGTGTCGCAGGTGGCATTGCGTCAACATTGAGCTTTGGTCGGCCGGGTGATCCCTTTGTGGAGTACTTATGTGCTATTGGTGCGATTGAAGTAGTTCGCTTAGTGTTAAGGAAGAAGACGCCGGTTGATATCATCATTGTTCCGCTTTTTTCGGCGGCGGTTGCTTATGGCTTGTTTTTATTGATTAATCAGCCCATCAGTTCAATGATGCGGGCCATTGGTAATTTCATCCAATGGGCGACCACTGAAAAACCATTCATTATGGGAATCATCATCTCCGTGGTTATGGGGATGGTACTAACGGCCCCCATTTCGTCAGCCGCTATCGCTATTTCGATTAACCTTGGGGGTTTAGCCGGCGGGGCAGCGGTGGTAGGTTGCTGTGTACAAATGGTCGGATTTGCGGTGATGTCTCGAAAAGATAATAATTTGGGAACCATTATTTCCGTAGGTATCGGAACCTCCATGCTACAATTTAAAAACATTTTAAAGAAGCCACTGCTGTGGTTACCAACCATTATCGTCAGTGCCATCTTAGGACCGCTTGCGACTTTAGTTTTCCATGTCCATACGGATGCTTATGGCAGCGGTATGGGAACTTCCGGTTTGGTTGGGCAATTTGCTACTTATTCGGCCATGGGTAATCAATTATGGTTTTGGTTAAGCGTTTTCGTCTTACAAATCGCCCTTCCCATCCTTTTAGTGTGGTTAATTGATCTCATATTCCGAAAAATGGGTTGGATTCAATTAGGTGATTTAAAAATATAAAAATCTTCATTTTTGGAAAAAAAGAGCTTAAAAAGGCATTTTTTCGCTTAAAAACACTGAAAAAGACCTAAAAAGGGCTGTTTACAGGCGATTATCTTATTTTTGCTCGGGATTTATCAATAAACAAGCGTTGTTTAATAAAAAGGTTTAATTTCTTAATTGTTGGAAAAATCCTCATAATAATTGCTATTTTCGCTTTGTTTTTAGCCAATCGGATTAATTGACTTTTAACTTTGTTTGTGATAAAATAACATAACAAAATGGAATTAATGACGATGAGTAAGGAGGAAAAACATGCCAACTAAAACATTTCTTTGTTTACCTAAAGAAAAACGTCTACGCATTTTGAAAGCTGCCAAAAAAGAATTTTCGCGAGTTCCTTTGGAACGGGCCATCATCGCTAATATTGTGAAGGATGCGGATATTCCTCGAGGCAGTTTTTACCAATATTTTGAAAATGTGGAAGATTTATTTGTTTATTTGCTTCATTATTTGTATGGTATCGATAAACGTAAGTTTACCCAATATCTCGAACAAACGGATAACGATGTTTATGAAGCCCTTAAAATTAAGTTTTCTCATACCATTGATAAACTAACCAACAAAGAAAATCGGCAGTTCCGCCTCAATGTTATTTCAACGGTTTTTAATGAAAATTCTTTGTATGAATCATTGTTGCCAAAGATTGTGGAACCGGATGTCGATATTGATCAAACCTATTTTCCGGATGAAATTAAAAAATCCCAGCATTTTCCCAAATTGTTAAGTATTATAAAAATGATTGGTAAAAATTGTTTAGAGATTTTCTTAACCAAACGGGCGGATAAAGACAAAATTAAACATGATTACAATAATTATATTGATTTTGTGAGAATCGGCTTTAAAAAAAATTAATACTAATATTCATTGGTTGCTTAATGTAAGCATTAAAAGGGAATACGGTCAAAGCCGTAACAGCCCCCGCTACTGTAAGGAATAATAAACTTCGAAATGCCACTGGGAAACCGGGAAGGTGGAGTTTGTGTTGATGTCCAAGTCAGGAGACCTGCCATTAAATAAAATCAAAACATTTCGGTGGGAGATGGCTTATTTGGACTTCTTATTTGCCACCCTTGGTGGCTTTTTTTATGGGAGGAAGTATGGATTTATTTAAAAAATTACATCCGACGGTCTTATTAATCTTTTTTACTGCTGTCCTTTTTTTAACCATGCTCACAGCAAATCCCCTTTTTCTTGTTATTTCTTTCGTTTGTGCGCTTTTGAGTAATGCGTTTTTTCAAAAACCAAAGCGGTTTCTAACTTCCTTTGTGACGATTATTCTTATGATAATCCTTATAACAATAACTAATCCCTTGTTTAATCGCCACGGGGCGACGGTTTTATTCAATATTGGTAGAATAGCTATTACCAAGGAAAGTTTAATTAAAGGTTTTTCCGTTGGCTTGATGTTAGGAGCAGTTATTCTTTGGTTCAATGTTTTTAACGAAGTTATGACGGCGGATAAATTTTATTATTTATTTGGTCGGGTAGCCCCAACCATTACTTTAGTTTTAACTATGGGCTTACGCTTTATTCCTTTAATGGTCAAACAAATGCGCAATATTGAAGAAGGCCAAAAAGGGCTCGGTTTATTGACGCAAACATCCTTTTTAAAAAAACTTAAGCATTATTTAAGAATGTTTTCCATCCTCCTCACTTGGTCACTAGAGCATGCGCTTGAAACGGCTGATGCCATGAAATCACGAGGTTATGGACTGAAACCCCGCACCTCCTTTTCTTCTTTTTCCTTTCATCGTCAAGATTTAGGTAGTTTAATTTATCTTTTATTGTTTTTTTCAATTGTTGTTTCCGGAGAATTCTTAAATATTTATGCGTTTTCGTTTTTCCCTAATCTATCAAATTTCCAATTTGGTATTCGCGAGTTGATAGGATATCTTTCGTTTTCCTTATTAGGGATTTTCCCCTTAATTTTAGTTATCAAGGAGGCCTTGATATGGCGTTATTGGATGTTAAAAATGTAAGTTTTACTTTTGCTAATCAAGTAAAGGCCCTTAAAGATGTGTCTTTTCAAATAGAAGAAGGCGAATTTGTTTTATTGACCGGTTCCACCGGTAGTGGGAAAACGACATTATTGCGCTTGATTAAACAAGAACTAGCTCCCTATGGAAAAATGACAGGAACAATTACCTATCAAAATCGTGATCTTTTGTCTCTTTCCCCACGAGAGCGGGCCTCAGAAATCGGTTATGTTTTCCAAAACGCGGAAAGCCAAATTGTTTCCGATTTTGTTTATCAAGAATTGGCCTTTGGTTTAGAAAATTTAGGCTATAGCTCCGATGTTATTCGTTTGCGTGTCGGTGAAATGGCCAGTTTTTTTGGGATTAATTCGTGGTTCCGCCATAGGACTGCCGAATTATCCGGTGGGCAAAAGCAAATGTTGAACCTTGCCAGTATTATGGTCATGGAACCTAAAATATTATTGCTTGATGAGCCGACCAGTCAATTGGATCCGATTGCAACCACGGATTTTTTACAAACCTTAAAAAGACTAAATAGTGAATTGGGTTTAACTATTATCATTGTGGAGCATCATTTGGAAGAAGTTTGGACTTTGGTTGACCGCGTGTTGGTTTTGGATCAAGGTGAGCTTGTCGCCGATAATCCTCCGCGGATTATCAGTAAACAAACTACTATTCCCGGTCTTGCTTTTCCCAGTCCGGTAAAAATCTATCGGGAGTTTAGTTTTACCGATGAATGTCCACAGACCATCAATGAAGCCAAAAAATGGCTGTCCCACCATTTCCACAATCATGTAAAAAAAATGACCCTTAATGAGAATTGTGAAGAAAAACCCGCTTTGGTTAATTTAGAAAATATCTGGTTTAGGTACGAAAAAAAGGCCAACGATATTCTTCGTAATCTTCATTTGGATGTTAGAAAAGGGGAAATTTTAACCATTGTTGGCGGTAATGGTAGTGGGAAGTCCACCCTTTTAAAAATTTTAGCTGGTTTAATTAAACCCTATTTAGGAAAAGTGCGATTTTTAGGAAAAACTCCGCCCTCCATCTCTTTCCTTCCCCAAAATCCGCAAATTTTATTTGTTGCTGATACCGTAATGGCGGAATTAAAGGATATGGAACCGTACTTGGCACTTTCCAAGGCCGATTTTTCTCTCCGATTACAACAAAATATTGCCCTTTTTTCTTTACAAAATATTTTAGATCAACATCCATACGATTTAAGTGGTGGTGAACAACAAAAATTAGCGCTTGCAAAAATTTTATTAAAAAATCCCGATCTTTTGTTGCTAGATGAACCGTCTAAAAGTTTAGATGCGTCGTTTAAAAAAAATCTTATGAATATTTTAAATGATTTACATCAATCCGGAAAAACAATTGTGATTGTCAGTCATGATATTGAGTTCGCTGCCCGAGTGAGCCATCGAAATGCCATGCTCTTTGATGGGACCATTGTTGCGGATGGCCATCCGCATTCATTTTTTTCCGGGAATACTTTTTATACCACTAATGCCAATCGTTTGTCACGCCACATGTATGAAAGTTTAATTACGGAAGAAGAAGTCATCATGATGGCTCAATTAAATGGTGCCAAATGAAGAGAATAATTAATTACTTAATTCTTTTTGTTTTAGTTCCGGTAGTCTTATTCCTGGGGTATTTTTTGTATCAGGACTCGCAATTTGAAATCATTTCGATTATTATTGCCTTATTGGCCTGCGTTCCTTTCTTTATTCATTTTGAAAAAAAACGACCCGATGCCCGCGAATTAGTGTTGGTGGCCATTTTTATTGCTATTTCCGTTGTCAGTCGGATTTTGTTTGCTCCCATTCCCGGGTTTAAACCGGTAGCGGCATTTACGATTATTGTTGCCATGGTATATGGGAAAGAAATGGGCTTTATGGTCGGTGCTTTAAGTGCTGTGTTATCAAACATGTATTTTGGCCACGGTCCATGGACACCATTTCAAATGTTTGCTTGGGGAATAATCGGGTTTTTTGCCGGGTTATTTTTTAGTGGCAAGCCCACTAAACGCCTTTGGTGGGTTGTCCTTTATGGGGCTTTAAGCGGCGTTGTTTTTTCCCTCATTTTGGATATTTGGACGACATTATCCGTGGATGACGGCTTCGTTTTTGCTCGTTATCTTGGTTTTGTGGCGGCATCATTTCCCATGATGATAATTTATGTTATTTCTAATTGCTTATTCTTATTAATTCTCGAAAAACCTCTAACCAAGGTGTTAGAAAGAATCAAAAATAAATTTGGTTTATTTTAATAAAATAATTCTGTTACGACATGATTATGGTATAATATCATAAGAGAGATGTTCCTTGCTTAACCATCTCTAAAAAACAAGGAGAAAACAATGCAAGTCCGCTTTTTTATTAAAATGGCGCTGGTGGCGTCAATTTATGTTGTCCTAACTATTTGGAATCCTTTTTCTTACACGGAAATCCAGTTTCGGATTTCGGAAGTTTTAGTTTTGTTGTGTTTTTATCGTAAGGATTATATTTATGCCTTAACCATTGCTTGTATCATCGCCAATTTTTTCTCTCCTTTAGGGATTATAGATGTTGTTTTAGGATCTTTAGCTACCTTTTTGGCATGCCTTTTGATTAGTAAAAGTCACCATTTGTTTGGAGCGTCCCTGTTTCCGGTGTTAATAAATGCCTTAGTTGTGGGCGTTGAATTAATGATTGTTTTTGATTTACCCTTGCTCGCTACGATTATTTCCGTTGCTTTAGGAGAATTTGCGGTTGTTTCGGTCGTTGGTGTGTTGCTATTCCATCGGCTTTCGCAAAATCCTGGTTTTTTAGAATTAATTGAAGCTGAGAATATGATGGGAAAAGATTTATAACTGTCTTTTCTTAAATATTAATTACTTTGTTTGTGAATAGCAAAAATTTATCAAAAGGGATAATTATTCATTTACGATTATAATAATTCAAAAGACAATTTAATGCTTATTCTTAAGAAAATGATTAGTTTGAAAACTATATCCCAGTTTTTCCATGAGCAATTAATCCGGTTTCCGAGAAAAAAGCATTAACATGATTATTTATTTTTGAAAACAATTAAAACCGAATAAAATAATTTCTTAAAAAAGCAAGTTTTGATGAAAAACACTTAATTTATCGTCCTTTTCTTGCTTTTTTTTTTTGCTATGGTATAATTAATTGTTACAAAAGAGTAATTAACTGACGATTTCTATTTATCAATAATATGTAGGCGAGTTGAAGGAGCGATAAGTAAATGCAAAAAGTATTGGATATGTATGAATTTGGTCGAAGAGCAGTTAAGATGGTTCCTTTTGGTAATGGTCATATTAATAAAACCTATATGGTCATTACCAATAATGATGAAAAATACATTCTTCAAAAAATAAATACAACTGTCTTTAAAAAGCCTCGTGAAGTCATGAGCAATATTGAATTAGTTACCAATTATATTCGGGAAGTCGTCACCCAACAAAATAATGATCCCACCCGTGCTGTCTTGGAAATCATTCCTGCTGTTAATGCGAAATCCTATGTTCACATTGATGATATGTATTGGCGTTGTTATCGTTTTGTGACGGGAGCTAAAACTTATGAAATTGTGGAAAACCCGGAATTATTTTTCGAGGTTGGCAAAGCCGTTGGGACCTTTCAAAAGCAATTAATGGATTTTCCGATTGAAAAATTGTCAATCACAATTCCCAATTTCCACAACACCCCGGCTCGTTTCCATCGTTTTAAAGAAGTTGTTAATGAAGATCCGAAACGAAGAGCTTTGGAAGTGTTCAATGAAATTAAATTTCTTTACAACCGTGAAGAATATGTCAATAACATTACTAAGCACTTAGAAACGGGGGAAATCAAAACCCGTGTTACTCATAATGATACCAAATTAAATAACATCATGATTGATGAAAGAAGCAATGAAGCCATTTGTGTAATTGATTTGGATACTGTTATGCCGGGCTCGGTGTTATATGATTTTGGTGATGCTATTCGTGTCGGGGCATCGACGGCCCTTGAGGACGAAAAAGATTTAAGTAAAGTAAAAATTAATCATGTTTTATTTGAAGCTTTCAGCCAAGGTTTTTTAGAGAAAACTCATGATATCCTAACTGAAAAAGAGATTGAAAATTTAGTTGAATCGGCGCGAATTATCACTTTAGAGTGTGGAATGCGCTTTTTGACGGATTATTTAGAAGGCGATAATTATTTCAGCATCCATTATGAAACTCATAATTTGGATCGAGCGCGGACACAATTCAAACTAGTCGAAGAGATTGAAAATGATTATGAGGATTTAGAAGAAATAATTCAAAATATCCTGAAAGACTTGCGTAAGTAAGTCTTTTTTGCTTGTTTGAAAAATAAATTTTCTCGTTGTTTTCGTCTTGCTTTTTGTTATAATTTTATTGGCGTGTTTAATTTTTTGAATTATTTTCGAAAAGGAGAAAATAATGAAAAAAATTACAAAACTATTATTTGTTTTTACAAGCATTTTATTGGCTTTTGGGACAAGTTTGTCCCTCAAAGCTCAAAACATTCCTAATTGGGAATTTTTACCGCTCGGCTATAATTATTTAGATCCCGATAATTTTAATGTCAGTGGGTCGTATTCCTTCTTTGAAGTATCTAACTTCAATTCTTTCCGAGTTAAACCTAATACGGAATACACTTTGTTTCAAACCTTTCCTACGGAAACTTTTTTCGGGAATCATCAAGTAACTGCTTATGACGCCAACTCCGTTCTTATTACTTCCGATTTTGTTTTCGAATACACGCATTATGACGGTAATTACTCGACCATTACCTTTACGACTCCGGCCAATACTAAATATTTAGACATCGATTTTGAGATTATTTATGATGGTTCGGAGCCCTGTGATTTTTATCCGCTGGATGAATATATTGTTTTGTGGGAAGGTACATCTTATCCGGGGACCCAAGAAGAAAGTGTTATTTATGAAGGTCCGGATATCAACTATGACCCAGTCATTTCCGGGAACAATGGTTATTACTATACGGATGTTAACAACCCCGTTTCGGCAGCAACCATTAAAAGCGGCTTAATTGCAATGGATGATGTGGATGGTGATATCACTTCCAGCATCATCATCCATAGTGACGGTTATACCGCTCATAAAAACACCTTGGGCGAATATCCAATCGTTTTTCAAGTTTCGGATAGTAGTCAAAACACAACGAATTTTACGGTTTATGTCATTGTTGTGGACAATGACGACCCTGTCATTAGTGGTAAGAACAGTCATACTTTTAAAGAAACATCATTAGTTCCGCTATCGTATTTTCAGTCTTTTTTAACAGCTACCGATAACTATGATGGTGTGCTAACTAATCATATTACGGTTTCTTCCGATAATTATTCGAGTAATTATAATGTTTTAGGCACGCATACAATTATTTTTTCGGTCAGCGATAGTTCGAATAATGTGGGAACTTATACGGTTAGTGTTGTGGTCCAAGACGGTACGCCACCAGTTTTTTCCGGTCCCCAAAGTATCAATAAAGGAAATAATACGACGATAACTTTGGCTTCCATTATCAGTCAGATTTCCGCCTTTGATAGTGTTGATGGGAATGTAAGTTCCAAGATTGTTGTGGAAAGCGACAATTACAGTCGTAACAGCAATCGCGTTGGCAGTTGGGAAATTGAACTTTCCTGTCAAGATAATTTACTAAATACATCCTATTATACAATTACGGTCAATGTGACTGATGTGGTTCACCCCCTTTTTATGATTAATCAGCAAGTAATCACCATTGAATTAAGCGATAATCATTTAGGGGTTCAAGACTTTATTAAAGTCTTGGTTAAAACCAAAGCAATTAGTGAAGAAGCGGTAGTATCGGTAATTGCGGATGAATATTCGGATAATAAAAACACCCCCGGAACTTATAAAATCATTCTGGGAGTGGGGGATGATCAAATGGATCTCGAGGTCAATGTGATTGAAGGTTTATATGAACAATTGCAAGATGCTAATCCTAATCTATGGCAAAGAATTATCAATTGGTTCAGCCATATATGGCAGGTCATTAAAGGTTTTTTCATTAATTTATTCGAAATCATTTTTAAATAATTTTTCTATACGGGTGGGGGGTACGGGGTCGTATCCTCCTTTTGATAAGGGATTGCATCGTATGATTCGCCAAAGGCTTAACAAGGATGCTTTCATAAAGGGGAATTTTTGGTAAGCTTGGAGGCTATAATGGGAACAAGTTGGCGAAAACCGACAATGAGTTCCTTTTTCGAAATTTCTTTTTTGATACCAACGGATTAACTTAATGGGGATTTTATTCATATTGTTCTCATTCATGATTTATTCTATTAATGAATTGGTTAAGCATCGAGTAATTGATTGATGGAACGGGTTGCTTGTTTTCCTTTAAGGACAGCAATACCCCTTCCATCATTTTCTTATACAATCCCTTAGCAAGTGTGGGATTGATGATTCCGCCAACAAAGACGACTTGCTTGGCATTAGTGATTTTTTGCAGTTTAGCTTCATATTTGGCTGCCATCGCGATATTTGATCCTAAAATAAAACCATAAACCGTTTTGGTAATTAATACTTTATGGTGTTTACGAATGAATTTTTTAATGGCGCCATTAAATGTTCCCATGATGACATTGGTACCGATGATAATTCGCGAGTAATCATTTAAATTTTTTAGTTTTCGGAATTCCAGTTTACTCATGATTGTGGAATTAGGGGTTTTGTCCTTAATAATCTCGGCCACTTTCTTCGTTGAGTTGAACTTGGTTCCATAAATAATCAAGGTGTTATTCATATTTATTTCCTCACTAAGATTATAGCATAAGGAAGTATAATTAACAATTTACTTTTTTAGAAAAAGATTATCGGTATCTTTCCATTGAATGGCTTGAAAAAAGGCTTGAAATATGATAAGATATTCACTAGAAAAGTTGGTGCTCCGATGGAAATACTAGTCACAAGTGATCTTCATCGACAAGTTGATATTTTGGCTACATTAATGAAAAGACATCCTCAAGCTCAATTGTTTCTCGATGCGGGGGACAGTGAACGCCATGACTTTGAGCTTGAGCCATTTGTGACAGTCAAGGGAAACTGTGATTTTTTTATTAAAAACAAGCGCCGCATTATTCCGCTTGGCAATCATCAAATTTACTTATTTCATGGGCACTTTTTCCCTCTCAATCCTAATTCGTTAGCGGCCTTAGCCAAAAAGAATCATTGCGATATCATCATTCATGGTCATACTCATCGCCCCTATTATTTATACCATCAAGGTGTTCATATTTTATGTCCCGGTTCGCCCGTTTTTCCAAGAACTAAATTAGGTGCGACCTATGCCCTTATTTACTTAACGGAAGCAGAGGTAATTGTAAAAATAATGAAGGTTAATGATGAACAATAAAACAGAGCTTTATTTTGATTTTTTTGATGAAATCGCCATGATTTTAGTCAGTGAATTAGGCTTAAGTTATTTAGAAGCCTTCCACAAAACTAAAGAAATTATCTTAGAAGATGATTGGGAATTAAATCTTCCCCATGAGGAGATTGTAAAAATTACTACGCTCACTAAAGCCCTCAATAAGGAAACTTTTACTCAAGAAGATATTCGTTTAGCCCTGCAATTATTAACCGTTAAAGCTTATCAAGCAATGAATCAAAAATTGTCATTGATGACGCCCGATACGGTTAATTATTTGTTTTCCCGCATCATCAATCGCAAGTTTTCTGGTCAAAGTTTAACCATTTTAGATATTAATTTAGGAACAAGTAATTTATTACAAACTGTTGCTAATCATTTTCCCGGTGACAAAGAGTTAATCGGCATTGAACTAAATCCCGTTTTGGTGCAATTAGCTGCTAGTTGGGCGGATTTGCAAAACAATGAGCTAAAGATTTATTGGCAAGATGTCATGACTCCGATTCATGATCTCGTCGATTTGGAAATTGGTGACTTGGATGATGGCATTTATGAAAAAACGGTTCCGCCATCGCATCCCTTAGCCACCACCAAGATTACTTATTATCCCTATTTAGCGATTTCATCGCAACTTGCCAATCTCAAAGATCAAGGATACTTTATCTATTTGGTGAACAACGATTTTTTCAATCAACCAGGTGCTCAGTTGTTTAGAAATTTTCTTAACAATTGGGCTACTTTGCTAGGCTTAATTGTTTTGCCGGAAACGATGTTCCAATCGGAAAAACAACGCAAAAGTATTTTAATCGGTAAAAAAACCATTTTAAATGCTTGGGATTTATTGATTTTCCCGATTGCTAATCTATCAAAGTCGCAATTGCCCACTTTGCTTGCTAAACTTGATCAATTTACCGATAAATTATAGGAGGAAAAAAATGTTAAAAATTATGGCTGTTAATGCCGGCAGTTCATCACTAAAATTTAAATTAATGAATATGCCGGAAGAATCAGTAATTACCGAGGGTGTTATTGAAAGAATTGGTGCGGAAGATGCGTACTACACGATTAAAATAAATGGTAATAAACAAAAACAAGTTTTACCCGTTCGCAATCATTCCGAAGCCGTCAACTTATTACTTAATGATTTAGTTGGGAAAAACATTGTTGCTTCATTAATGGAAATCAAAGGGATTGGTCACCGGATTGTTCAAGGCGGTGCTTATTTCTCCGATTCCGCTTTAATTACGCCCAAAGCTATTGAGATAATTCGTGATTATTGTTCGCTGGCGCCACTTCACAACCCGGCCAATTTAATTGCTATTGAAGCTTTCCAAAACGCTCTTCCTGGAGTGCCGAATGTCGCCGTTTTTGATACCTCATTTCATCAAACGATGGAACCGGAAGCTTATATGTATGCCGTTCCCTATGAATGGTATACTAAATACAATATTCGGAAATACGGTTTCCACGGAACAAGTCATAAATATGTTTCACATAAAATTGCGGAAGTTTTGGGAAAACCATTGGCCGATTTAAAAGTTATCACTTTGCACATTGGCAATGGGGCTTCGATAGCCGCCATTAAAAACGGAAAAGTTGTTGATACTTCAATGGGATTAACGCCTTTAGAAGGAATTCCGATGGGAACGCGCAGTGGCAATATTGACCCCACCATTGTGGAGTTTATCTGTAATAAAGAGCATTTATCAGTTTCCCAAGTCTTAGCCATCCTGAATAAGAAATCCGGTTATTTAGGTGTTTCCGGGTTTTGGAATGATTCCCGTGACTTGGAAGAAGAAGTTGCGAAAGGAAATGCTCGCTGTCGCTTGGCTTTAGATGTCCAATATAAACGGATTGTTGATTATATTGGTAGTTATTACCTTTATATGGGCGGCTTGGATGTTCTTGTTTTCACGGCTGGAATTGGTGAAAACAGCATTTCTTTCCGCAAAGATATTATCAATCGCCTCGGAGCTTTGGGGATTGTTCTTGATGAAGAAGCCAATAATACTCGTGGCAAGATTAAGGAAATTACCAAACCGGAGTCGAAAGTTCGAGCCTTCATTGTTCCAACTGATGAAGAAGTGATGATCGCTCGGGATACAGTGAGGTTAGCAAATTTATGAAAAAATTTAGATTATTAATAATTATTTTTGTTTTATTGGGATTGGTTACGGCTTGTAAACCTGAAAAAACCCCAGTTAATCCAGAATCGATTACGATTAACAGCCAGCAAAGCGAATTAGAAGTCAATGGTTCTTTACAATTAACAGCGCTTGTTTTGCCTGCGGAAGCGGAACAAAGCGTTGTGTGGAGTAGTTCCGACGAAACGATTGCGACAGTTGATAATACCGGTAAAGTTTTAGGCCTCAGTGCGGGAACGGTATCCATTACCGCCACCAGCACGAAATTAAGTTCCATCAGTAAGTCTATTTCGCTGGAAGTTAAAACTGCCACTGTTCATCCAAGCTCCATTACGATTAACAGCCCCCAAAAAGAAGTGGATGTTAATAGTTCTTTACAATTAACAGCGCTTGTTTGGCCTGCGGAAGCGGAACAAAGCGTTGTTTGGAGTAGTTCCGATGAAAGCATTGCGACGGTTGATAATACCGGCAAAGTTTTAGGCCTCAGTGCGGGAACGGTCTCCATTACCGCCACCAGCACAAAATTAAGTTCCATCAGTAATTCTATTTCCCTTAAAATCAAAGCCCTTGTTGTTCTTCCGGAAACAGTTACGATTAATAGCACCCAAAATAAATTGGATGTGGACAGTTCTTTACAGTTAACGGCTGTTGTTTTGCCTGCCCAAGCGGAACAAAGCGTTGTTTGGAAAAGCTCCGATGAAAGCATTGCGACGGTTGATAGTACCGGCAAAGTTTTAGGCATCAGCCCCGGAAAAGTCTCCATTACCGCCACCAGTACTAAATCAACTTCCATTAGTAATAAAATTACTCTTAAAATTAAACCTGTGTCCATTCCTACGGACTTAGAAGATTTTGATGTGTTCATTGAAAATATTTTCCTTGATATGATTGCTGATGACCCAGTGAATGTCAATTTTTTCCTTCGTTATCCAGAAAATTTTGAACTTGGTGAAAGGAAAGTGGAAGCAATCGATGTTTCATTAGAAGCCCATCAAACCGTTATTGCTGAAGCGAAAGCTTTGAAAGAAAGTTTAGAGTACTATATAAGTGTTGATTTAACTGAAGAACAAGAATTAACCTACGATGTAACGATGGATTATTTAAATAAAACCATTGCTTATGAAAACTATTATTATTATGATACGCCACTAGGAAGTTATTTGGGCTATCAAGCACAACTACCCTTTATTTTGGCGGAATATCATTTTTATTCCAAAGAAGATTTGCAAGATTACTTTGACTATTTATTAACTACCCAAGAAACTTTTGAAAATTTTATCGCTTTTGAAGTTGATCGTGCTAATCAAGGATTTGGCTTAAATGATTATTTAATTGACGGCATCATAACACAATGTGATACTTTTGCCGATGCGGAAGAAAATTATTTAATTGCTGTTTTTAATGATAAAGTTGATACATTAGCGTTTTTAACAGCCTCGGAAAAAGATGAATATAAGGCAAACAATTTAAATTATATCAATAATCATTTTGTGCCCGCCTATGAATATTTAAGTACAGAGCTTGCTAAGTTAAAAGGTAAAGCCACTAATAATGAAGGTTTAGCGCACTTTGCCAACGGTAAAGAATATTATCAATTATTATTTACGGAAGCTAGCGGAACCAATATGACGGTTGGCCAAGCTTATAATTATTTCCGTTCTATCCTTGATTCCGAATATGCCGAACTGATGAGAATTTACCAAAAAAATCCTAATTTATTTAATATCATTAATTCACCTACTTTTTTACCAGCGCGAACTTATCAACAAACCTATGATCATTTTTTAGAAAGCTATGTCAATGATTTTCCAAGTATTGGCGAGGTAGTTGTCAATATTAAGCCTATTCATCCATCACTGGAAGAAAATTCATCCCCAGCTATGTACTTTTTATCGCCAATTGATGCTTCCGTTCCGGAGGTCATCTATGTTAATAATACCACCTTTTCGGAAAATCCCACCTATGCTTTTTTCACAATCGCTCATGAGTCCATCCCGGGCCATTTATTGCAGCATGTGGTCTTAAAAAACAGCGATTTATGTAATTTACGAAAATACCTTAGTTTTACGAGTTACGCCGAAGCGTGGGCCGTTTATGTTGAAGAATTTGTTGGTAAATATACCAAAGTTGATCCCGACTTCATTGAAGCATATAATATTAATAAACGCTTAACATATGTCATTTTATGTGTTGCGGATATTAAAATCAATTATTTCGGCGATTCTATAACGGATTTTGGGAATTATTTGGCGACTTATTTTGGCGACTTGCCTTTAGAAGATCTCGAAGAAATGTATTATCAACTAGTTGAAGAACCAACTAATTTCTTTGAATATTTCTTCAGTTATTACCGATTAATGGCCTTAAAGGATAATTTCATGGTCCAAGCCGCCGATAAAAATTATGAAAACCCGGATTTGGAATTTCATAAATTCTATTTGTTAACTGGCCCGGCTCCTTTCTATATTTTGGAAGAGCAAATTCCTATCTACTTAAACCACAACTAAACCAAACTAACCGTTTGGTTTTTTTAAACGAAAAGACCTTTTTTAACGAAAAGGCCGATGATGATAATAATATATTGGTGGAGGGATTGAAATGAGAAAGATTATCATCGGTATTTTGGGATTGTTGGCCATTAGTTCGCTAAAAGTGAATGCTTTAGAAACAATCGTTGCGGTGGAAGGCTTGGGGAGTGATGAAGATTTAATTGAAGAAAATTATACTCTTGTGGAAAACAAAGTGTCTTGGGATGTTCCTGGCCAGTATCAAGTTGAATATTTTAACTATCTTGACAATTTATATGAAACAAGGGATGTGATTATTACCAATCTTGATAATTTACAACAAGGTCAAAGTTTTCTTTCACAAAAAACCATGGATATTGATTATTCGGTTCAAGGGATAATGAAAATTGACTCGCAAAAAACCTTGGCCTTTGGAGGAAAAAATACGGGTTATTATCCCTATCAAACGCAAAACGAAACGGTTTTTCCCTATCTTGTGCTTTATGTCAATGGTCAGGTTTATTGGGAAAGGACCATTAGTGATTTATATTATGGAATGATTAAGGATGCTGTGGTTACTGAACGGGGAATTACGATTATTGGTGATTATGATACTCCCAATCAAGGACGAAATGTTTTTATTCATGAATATTCATTTGCTGGGCAATTGCTTTTAAAGAAAGAAATTCATGGTGAAAATGATGACTTCGCCCATCGACTCTTTTATATTAATCAAAACTTTTATTTTGTTGCCAGTAGTCAATCGATTAAATTTGATTATTCAGGGGTGCTCTTAGCAAACAATAATATTATTATTGGGTTTTTGGACGGGAAAAATAATTATCAAATTAGCCTAATAGGAATTGGCAATCAAGGCTATAACCATTTAGTGGATGTTGTTTTTGTGGATGGTAGTTTTTATTTATTGATTTCCTTTGTCGGCGATGGTTATTTTTGTTCCAACTTGCCCGAGCAGGATTATTTAGGCCTTATAGCTGTTAATTGGCAATTAAGCGTGATTGATTGGCTTAGTTTGTCAAATTTATCATTAGGAGAAATGATCCAAATTCATAATGCCGGCCCGCAAATCGGCATTACCTCCGCTCACTTTGCAACGAATCGAATGCAAATATTTTATTTTTCACATGATTTATTGTATTTACGCAATGAAACAATTGCTCTTTGCGAAGGTTATTATCAAGTCAAAAAATGTCAAGTTGTTTTTCAAAATCAAAAGATTGTTACGCTGACTAAGGTGCTGGGGCCGAACAACATGGAATGGATTATTCATTTATTTGATGAAAATCACCAATTGCTTAACCAAGATCGTTTTGCTTGTTGGCACAATCTTGAAGAATGTCAAACCTTGATGTTTGATCATCATCATAATATTTATATTGGAACGGTTGTCAATCAAAACAAAATTACCATGACACAATTAACAATGATTACCATTCGCGAGGAAACGCTTGGCACCAACATGGCCATTACCAAAAAATGGCATTTATTAATCAATGGTATTGACCAAAGAGGCGTTCTCAAGACCAATAGTATCGGTGCTAATCCCTATGGACTTTACACGAATACTTATTTATTTGCTAATGATGAGTATCAAATCATCATTCCTTTTACAACGACTTTTTTATTACAAACCAATATTCGTAATATGGAAACCTATGACGAGGGAACAACTCTTTATTTCAATGGTCAAGGAAGATTAAATGGTAACGAAGTGTCATCGGGAACAGTGGTTGCGCTTTCCGGCAATTACTTTTTGGAGATTATCGGTCATCAGCAAGAAATAACGACCCTTATTTTTACGGTTGAAAAGTTAAGTGAAGCGGAAACACCACTGGTTATTGATAACAAGCCCAAAAATTACACAGTTAAAGAAACAATTCTTTCTTCGAAACAAAATCCCCATTTTGTACAATTGATTGCGAAAAATGATTCTTCTGCCGGGGCTTCTATGGAAGTTTATGCGGTTTTAATAGGTATTATGGGGGGAATAATTTTGAGCATTTTTGTTTCATCAAAGAAAGTTTTTAGGAAAAAACATGATTAAAGCGGTGTTGTTAATTTCTTCTTTCTTGTCGTTAATTGCTCCTAGTGAACCTTCTTTTGAAGTTTTGGTGACAGCAGAACAAAATAATGAGATTGTTGATCAAAATGGAAGTTTTTTAGTTCTGAAAAAAGTCGGTCAATTAGCCCTTAAATATCAAAACGCCAGTTGGGAAATTTTATTTCCTGAGAACGAAGCCATGAAGATGATTAATCGAGGTAACCAGATGATGATTATCTATCAAGTTGACGGCTATTTAATGGCTCTTGTGGTTGATAATAACGGAAATTTGATTTTTTCCAACCGGATTGTTCCCAATCGTTTGGGGGCTGTTTGGGATGTGGTAATCACCGACGAAATCTTTATTTGTGGGTGCATTGAAAACTACGAAGATGTCGCTTTTAAAGAAGCGAAAACGACGCGTTCATTAAATAAAAGGGATGCTATCATCATGGCTTTCAATAACAATTTGGTGATGACGCACTGGAAAATCTTTGGTGGAAGAGAAAACGAAAGTTTTACGAGCATGGCTGTTTCGGATCAAAAGATTTATTTGGTTGGGAAGAAAGATCCTTATTCGGGTGGGGACTTTGGCAACGGCGGGCTATTAAAAAACAACAATTTTATTTGTTCTTTGGATTACCATTTTAATTTAGGTGATTATTTTGTTTTTGATAATAATAATTCTTTAATTGATGTTGATTTTATAAAAGAATCCGTCTTTGTTTGGACTAACACTGCTTTATACAAATTTGATGACCATTTAACAATAATAAAGAAGCGACTTTTTGAAAGTACCATCTTTTTTGGCATTATCAGCGCCTTCCATACTTTTCTTGGTTTCGGAATTGAAAATATTGCTATCGTCAATCTTCTTGATTTAAATAAGCTTGCGGATATTTATTGTGAGGAAATCAATGAAGATACCCAATACCAACAACTTGATTCCGTCATTAAAATCATCAATGGATATGAAACTGCTTATTTAGATGTTTTTGATTTCCGTTCATTTCGTTTTCCTCCTGTTCATTATGATAATTTACCAGCTGAAGGTCCCATTAAAAGTATTTTTGGGGAAGTGACGATTAAGGATAAAACCTCACTTCCGCTCTTTAATCCGCTGGTTTTTGGTACTTATACTTGGAACATCAACTTACAAACAAGTTTTGGGCTTGAGTATGTAATTAATCGACAAACGCTTGTTCAAAAAGAAGTCAATGTGAGTGAAAACAATATTTACCCCTTAGGTTATCATTTGCATTTTACCGGGAATGCTCTTTTGAATGGTCAAGCCATTGTTAACAATTATGCTCTCAATGAAAGCGGAATTTATCAACTGACATTGATAGGGGCTAATAATGAACAATATTCGCTTTCCTTTGCTGTTGCAAGAGAGCAAATCCCTTTTGAAGAACTTCCTGAACGAAATTGGCATTTTGAAACAAGAAGAAGTGGGATTGTCCAAATTGATTTGAGTTTACAAGGAGATTGGAGCAATTTGGAAGGCGTCATTATCAATGGGGAAGCTTTTGATGATTTTTTGTTTGACCAAGTTAATCAGCGTTTGCTTGTTCGCTTTAAAGCTCCTGACGAGATGGGTATTTATCACTATTTTATTGATAGTATCATTTATCGGCAAGATAATGATCGATTGTCATATCCCATTAAGTATATGTTCACCGTCAATGTCCTAGGGTTTGAACCGGAAATTGTCATTGAAGAAATAAACGATTTTGAATATTTAATCAAAGTTAATGACGATGATGCTTGTGCTCGCTCCATTAGCGTTCATGCTGTTTCCAATTTAGATGACTATGTCATCAATTTGCCATTATCGGACAGTAATATTGTGTTCCCTAACTTAAACAAAAAGCAAAATTACGAACTTACTTATTTTTTAAATTATGATATCGGCAATCATCAAATCGCTTCAATTGAACTACTTAGTGCGAAAATGAGCGGTAAAAACGCCAGTGACTTTGGTGAAATCACCATTCTTGAAAAAACGAACCAACTTAAAAAACTAACCCTATCCTTTTTGGAAAGTAAAGATAGTATTACGGAAATTATCGCTAACAATCATTTTGTTTACCAAAAACCGGTAAACAATATCTTTTCCGTAGTGTTGGTGGGCGGCTTATGTTTTTCCGTTAGTTATTTTCTCATGTGGGGCTTTAAAAAAATACGACATAAAACCAGACGCCGTTACTTTTAGTGCTAGCTTGCTAGCACTTTTATCTTTGTCTAGAAAACACCGGGTGATTATGATATAATTAGTCAAGGTGAACGCTATGAAGTTTGTCAATTTATACATCGAAACGGAATATTCCATGCTGCGAAGTTTGGTTAAAATCGACAGCTTAATTCACAAAGCTAAAGCTGATAATCAGCAAGTCTTGGCCATTTGCGACTTTGAAGTAATGCATGGGGCGATGAAGTTTTATTTTCAATGTTTGGATAATCGCCTAAAACCGATAATTGGCTTAAAAATAACGCTTGTAGTGGATGGAAAAAGTGATTCCTTATTGCTATATGCGAAAAACATTGTCGGCTATCGCCATTTAATGAAATTATCAACCCATTTAAAAACGAATGGCCCCCTTGATGTTTCAACTTTAAGCCAAAATGCTGAGGGCTTATTAGCTATTCTTCCGAGTGATGAAAATAGCTTGATGACTTTATTGCCGCATAAACCCGAATTGGCGGGCGAACGTTTACATTTATACAAACAAATGTTTGCAGATTTGTTTTTCGGAATCGACGGACAAACGGAGGCGAATCGGGTTTTAATCCCTAGTTTGCTTTCCTTTGCACATCAATATCAAATTCGTCCCGTGGCCATCCATCGAACATCTTATTTAGAACCCGACGATTTTTCTGCTTATCAAACATTAAGGTGCATTGATTTAGCGATGAATGAATATCCATACTCCGAAAAAGAACTATCGCAGTGGTTTTTAACTCAGGAACAAGCCTTTGATAAATTCCATGCTTATGAAGAATTAATTAGTAATACGGAAGTTGTCGCTCAATTATGTGATTTACGCTTAGAATTTGGTCGGTATCAATTGCCTGTCTTTCCGGATTCGCTGGGTCAATCATTTTCCTACTTGACGGATTTAGCTAAACTGGGCTTGAACAAACGCCTAAAAAATACTCGCGTTGATGTTGAGAAGTATAAAGCAAGATTGTTTTATGAACTGGAAATCATCAATAAAATGGGCTATTGTGACTATTTTTTAATTGTTTACGACTTTATAAAATTTGCGAAAAAAAATAAGATTTTAGTTGGTCCGGGTCGTGGCTCCGGTCCGAGTTCGCTCGTTAGTTATGTTTTGGGAATCACGGATATTGATCCTTTGAAATTTGATTTACTATTTGAACGTTTTCTTAATCCGGAACGGATTTCCATGCCGGATATTGATACTGATTTTCCGGACAATCGGCGTGATGAAATCATTCAATATGTGAAAGAAAAATATGGGACCGCCAAGGTTGCTCATATTTCCACATTTGGTACTTTTGGTGTGCGCCTAGCCCTCCGGGATGTGGCTCGGGTTCTTCGTTTACCGGATGTCGTTTTACAAGAAGTTTTGAAATTTATTCCTTCGGCGGATGCAAGCCTCGAGAATATTCTCCAAGAAAATGCCATGTTTGCTAATCTGGTCAAGGAAAATCCTCAAGTAAAAAAGTTGATTGATTTGGTTGCAAAATTGGAAGGACTACCGCGCCACATTTCGACTCATGCAGCGGGGATTGTTATGACCAAAGAAGACCTTGTGGAGTTTACGCCTTTGCAGGTCGGGATGAATGGCTTATATCAAACACAATATGAAGCCATGGATTTAGAAAAAATCGGTTTAGTAAAAATTGACTTTTTAGGCTTGAGAAACTTAACGATTATTGATAATGTTATCAATAAAATCCATCAAACCAATCCGGATTTTGAAATATTGAAGATTCCGCTTGATGACAAACCAACTTATCGAATGATTGCCGCTGGCGATACGGATGGGATTTTTCAACTGGAATCGCGAGGCATGCGTAATGTTTTGGTGGGGCTAAAGACCAGTGATTTTATGGACATCGTCAATGCCAATGCTTTATTTCGACCCGGTCCCATGGAAATGATTCCTTCGTTCATCAAAAGGAAATTTAATGAAGAAGCGATTGATTATCTTCACCCTGATTTACAAACGATTTTAGAGCCGACTTATGGTATTATTGTCTTTCAAGAACAAATTATGTTAATTGCGCAAAAATTTGCCGGCTATACTTTAGGAATGGCTGATATTTTAAGAAGGGCGGTATCCAAAAAAACAGCTTCTGTCTTGGAAAATGAACGCGAGCGGTTTGTGCGAAGTGCTTTAAAAAAAGGTTACGATGAAATAACTAGTCAAAAAGTATATGATTACATTGTTAAATTTGCTAATTACGGGTTTAATAAAAGCCATTCGGTGGCTTATTCATTAATTGCTTACCAAATGGCCTATTTAAAACGCCATTATTATCAACATTTTATGTCCGAACTGATGACCAACAGTATCGGTAGTGTTGCTTTGATTAAGAGTTATATCGATGATTGCGCCAAAAAGAAAATTGTTGTAAAAGGACCATCCGTCAATTTTAGTGAAGATTATTTTGTTGTCAAGAATAATGTCATTTATTATTCACTACTGGGGATTCAAAATTTGGGCGTCCTGACCTTAAATAACTTCCTCAATGAACGCAAGACCAATGGCCTTTACCAAAGCTATGATGATTTTATTGGCCGGACCAAGGATATTTTAAACCGGCGGGTAGTTGAGAGTATGATTTTTGCGGGTGCCCTTGATGAGTTTGCTATTCCCCGCAAACAAATGGTTTTAGAATATGATAACAGCCTCAGTTTTGCTACTTTTTCGTCGCTTCTCCATGGTCGTTTAACAAAAAGAACTTTTCAAGATGAAGAATATTCTTTCGAAGAAATATCTAAATTGGAAAAAGAAGCTTTAGGTTTTAATTTAAAATATAGTATTTTTAATAAGTATTTGGATTTTAAAGCGAAAAATAATTTAGTCAATTTAAATGAACTATCCATTTCGTCTCAGGTCAGGGCGGTCTTTGCCATAAGACGAGTTAAACCCATCATTACTAAAAATAATGAGACGATGGCTTTTCTAGAAATATACGATGACAATGGCCGTATGGATGGCGTCTTATTTCCCAAAGTTTATGAGCGCTATCAAAACCTTCTTCACGAAGGACGGATTTTTCTTGGTGAAGGTAGTTTGGAAGAACGCCAAAACAAAAAACAATTTGTTCTGCGAAATTTGCGGACTTTAGAATGAGAGGAAAAGATGATTAAGAAAATTGGTGTTTTAACATCAGGGGGCGATGCCCCCGGCATGAATGCCGCTATTCGAGCGGTAACTCGTACCGCCATTCAAAACGGTTTAGAAGTATATGGTATTCATGATGGATATTTGGGAATGTATGAAGGTCGAATTGAACGCCTTTACCGGAAGTCGGTGTCGGAAAAAATGGGGCATGGGGGAACTTTTTTAGGAACGGCGCGCTTAAACGAGTTTACCGAGCGTGAGGTCCGCGTTGCTGCCATTGCCAACCTTGAACAATATGGCATTGATGCTTTAGTATGTATTGGTGGCGATGGTACTTATCAAGGGGCTTTAGCTTTGAGTCAAATGGGCGTCCCTTGTGTTTGTCTACCCGGAACCATTGATAATGATATTGCGGGGACTGATTTTACAATTGGTTTTGATACCGCCCTTAATACGGTTGTGGAGGCGGTTGACAAACTACGCGATACCTCCAACAGCCACCGTCGTTGTAGCATAATCGAAGTTATGGGACGAAATTGCGGTGATTTAGCTGTTTGGACGGCGATTGCCGTTGGCGCGGAAGTATGCATTGCGAAAGAAACCGGTTTTGATTTGGGAGACATTTTGGAGAATGTTAGCAAAGCCGCCCAAAGCAAACGCCATGCGATTATTATTGTTGCGGAAAACATGGTGAAGATAGAAGAACTGGCCATGCAAGTTACCCTCAACACCCCTTTCGAAGCACGAGCGACCGTTTTAGGTCATGTTCAAAGGGGCGGATCGCCCTCTGCTCGTGATCGGGTTTTGGCTTCAGAAATGGGAGTCAAATCCATTGAGGCCCTTTTAAATGGCGATACTCACCATTGCATCTGTTATCGGCAAGGGAAAATTGTTTCAATGCCAATTGAAGAAGCTTTGGGTGATGACACGCAACAAGTTCTTGATAAATTCGCCGTCTTTAAAGTCCTTTGGTAAAAGAAAGCCCTGGAAACAAGGGCTTTTTCCAATAAACTGTTTTCATCAAAATGCTCTTTATCTATTGGAAAATTTTTAGTATAATATGAATATCAATTAATCGAGGTAAATTATGAAAAAAACATGTTATGTAACAACTCCTATTTATTATGCCAGTGGCAATGTTCACATTGGTAATTCCTATACGACTATTGTCTGTGACGCTTTTGCACGTTTTCATCGCTTGTTAGGTCACGATACTAAATTCTTAACGGGGATGGATGAACATGGACAAAAAATAGCGGAGGCAGCTTTAAAAAAAGGCTTGGCACCCCAAGAGTTAGTTGATTTGGTTGCCGGTGAGACTAAACAACTTTGGCAAGAATTAAATATATCTTTTGACGATTTTATTCGAACTACGGAAGAACGCCATGTAAAAGTTGTCCAAAAAATATTTGAACAATTATTAGCTTCGGGAGATATTTATTTAGGCAATTATGAAGGTGATTATTGCGTTTCTTGCGAGGCTTTCTTTACAAAAACCCAAATGAAAGAAGCCAATACTTGTCCCGATTGTGGAAAACCAACACGAGTTGTTCAAGACCGAAGTTATTTTTTAAGATTAACCAAGTATCAACAAGCTTTGTTGGATTATATTGAAGCTCACCCGGACTTTATTCAACCGGCCACTCGAAAAAACGAAGTTGTCGCGTTTGTGGAAAGAGGGTTAGAAGATCTATGCGTCAGCCGAACATCTTTTCAATGGGGTATTCCGGTTTTAAGCGACCCCAAGCATGTGGTCTATGTTTGGATTGATGCTTTAGCCAATTATTTATCTGCTTTAGGTTTTTATTCCGACAACGATGCCGATTATCAAAAGTATTGGGTCAATGGGGATACCGTTATTCATGTTGTCGGCAAGGATATCTTACGCTTTCATGCGATTTATTGGCCGATTTTATTAATGGCTCTCCAAGTTCCCATTCGTTTTAAATTAATGGTTCATGGATGGGTTTTAATGAAGGAAGGAAAAATGTCAAAATCGAGCGGGAATTTTATTTATCCGCATGAAATAATTGATCGTTATGGCTTGGATGCTTTTCGTTTGTTTATGACCAAAGAAATGCCCTTGGGTAATGATATGGTTTTTACTTATGAGCGTTTTTTTGAAAAATATAATGTTGATTTAGCCAATGATTTGGGAAATTTAGTCAGTCGAACGATTGCCATGGCTAATAAATATTTTAATGGGCAAGTTGAAAAACCGATTATTCATCCCTTGGATGTTGAACTTGAGTTGGAACAATTAGCTCAGGAAGTGTTTGAAAATTACCAAAGTGCCTTTTCCGGCTTTCGTTTTCAGAGCGGCTTGATGGAAGTGTGGAATTTAATTAATCGCACCAATAAATTGATTGATGAAACTTTACCGTGGGATTTAGCCAAAGATCCCCTCAAAAAAGATGTTCTAAATTCTGTTCTTTATCATCTCTTAGAAAGTATTCGAGTGATAGCCTTAATGTTACTACCCGTTATCCCTGATACCGCCAAAATCATTTTCCATGAATTAGGTTTAGAGGAATCCGATTTTTCTACATTAAGTTTTGGTTTAACGAATACCTTTCAAGTTGTAAAAAAGGCAAGGGTATTATTTAAGCGCTTGGATATTGAAGAAGAGTTAAAATTCCAAGCCTCTAAACAAACCCCTATACGGAAAACAAGCCCCATCAAAGCAGAAATCACGATTGATGAATTTAATAAAGTCGATTTGCGGGTTGGAGTTGTTGTTGATGCTAAACATTTGGAGGGATCGAATAATCTATTGGTTTTACAAGTGCAAGTGGAAGATAAAATCCGGCAAATTGTTTCCGGAATAGCCCAAGACTACAATCCAAGCCAACTTATTGGTAAAAAAATTGTTGTTGTTGCCAATTTAAAACCGGCTAAAGTTCGCGGTGCCATCTCGGAAGGAATGTTGTTGGCTGCCAGTGGTGATGGACTTCCATTTGAGGTTGTGGAATTGCAAAACCACGATTCGTATTCTAAGGTGAGCTAAGTTGTTTTTAAGTACGACATTTTCCACGGAGTTTTTTATTCCCATCATCATCTTATTAGGGATAGCGACTATCTTTACTTTCTTAATTAAGGTGTTAAATTTAAAGTTTTTACCTGTTTTCGCCTTATTTAAAACAAAATTAGGAGAATGTTTGAAAAAAACAGCGAAGGAATCGATTATTTACTGATACGGATTATTTTTGTTTTTTGTTGTCCATGGTTTTTTGAGTGATTTATCGGGTGGAGAATATATTTTAGGAGCTTTTATAATCGGAACCTTTGTCCGCTATTCCGGTTTTTCTCGCAAAATTGTTTCCGGAATTAGCCAAATTTTTTACAGTGTTTTTTCCCCCATGTTTTTATCTTTATTTTGAGGAAGCGATTATCTTAGCGAGTATCTTATTATGTGTGATAGGAACGATTTTTTTAAAATCAAGTTTCCTTTCAATGAATACGCCAAAGAAGAATTAGGAGGAAGTAAGGACGATGTTTGCCTTCTTTAAAAAACGTAATGTTCATGTTGTTATGGGGATGATTATCGGAACCATTATTTATTGTATAAGCGTTGTTTGGTTTTTGGATTTGGGAGAATTTTATGCCGGAGGAGTAACCGGGGTTTCGCAATTAATTTCGGTTTCTTTAAGTAAATTGGGGATTAACATCAGTAAAACCATTTTCATTAGTTTGCTTAACATCCCACTTTTCGTCATCGGGTGGAAGGGTGTTAGCAAGCGTTTTGCCGTCCTTAGCTTAGCATCGGTATTATTACAAGTGGTTACGATTGCGTCTTTAGAATACTTTGCTCGCCAAGGCTTCAATCCCTTTTTAATTATTATCCAAAACCCTGATGCCAGCCCCAAACAAGGAGGGATGATTACTTTATCTATTTTAGGTGGCCTTCTTTGTGGTGTTGGTTCAGGGATTTCTTTGCGAGCCGGAGCATCAACCGGGGGGATGGATATTATCAGTCAATATGTATCCTTTAAGAAAAATATTTCGTTTGCTAAATTTTCATTATTAGTTGATTTAGGAATTATCGTTGTTTCCGGCTTTGTTGGGAGCGTTGAAATTGCCGCTTACACCGTTATTCGTTTAATTATTACGGTTTTAGTTCTTGATCGAATTCATACAGTTTATAATTATCTGCGTGTGGAAATTGTGACGACTGAAAAAGAAGCTATGCGGCTGGCTTTAATTAGTCGCTTTAATCATGGAATAACTATTTTCCCTGCTGTTGGTGGTTTTTCCAATCAAGAAAAATGGGTTTTACAAACCGTTGTTTCCAGTTATGAGGCTGAAGAATACAAAAATTTAGCCATGGAAATTGACAGTAAATCGTTTATTACCTACACTTCGGTAAAACAAATCTATGGTTTTTTTAACCGCAATGTTATTACATGATTACCGATTTAGGCTCCTTAGATTGAGGGGAGGAATTTCTTATTTTTCTTGACTTTTTTTGGTCAATGTAGTATTATAGACAAGGTACATTTTAAACCCACACAAAGCCCTGTGATTTCAAGAATCCACACTTGTTTAATCATATACAGGAGGACAAAATGAGTAAATCTTATATGGCTAATGCCAACACCGTTGAACATAAATGGTTCGTCGTTGACGCAACTGATTTAGTTCTAGGACGTTTATCGACGGAAGTGGCAACTTTATTACGCGGAAAAGGAAAACCAACCTATACGCCCCATGTTGATTGTGGTGATTATGTCATCATTGTCAATGCTGAAAAAGTTGCTTTAACCGGCAATAAACTCGATGATAAATTTTACTATCGCCATTCAGGATATTCTGGTGGTCTTAAAAGTCGGAGTGCTAGACAAATGTTAGACATTCAGCCGCAAAAAGTTTTGGAAAAAGCCATCCGCGGGATGCTTCCTAAAACAAAATTAGGCGATGACATGTATCGAAAACTTTTCGTTTATGTAGGGCCTGAACATCCACATCAAGCTCAAAAACCGGAAGTTTATACCTTGAAAGGATAGGAGTTAAAAAATGTCACAAGTAAGTTATTATGGAACGGGCAGACGTAAAAGTTCCGTTGCCCGCGTAAGATTAATTCCTGGAAGTGGTGTCATCACCATTAATAATCGTAGTTTTAACGATTATGTGCCATCAGCTGCTGTTCGTTTGGATGTCTTACAACCTTTAGTTTTAACCAATACTTCCACAAGTTATGATGTTGTTGTTAATGTCAATGGCGGAGGAATTAGTGGGCAAGCCGGAGCCATTCGTCATGGCATTACCCGAGCGTTAATGGAAGTCAATGCCGATTTTCGGCCTGTTTTAAAACGAGCCGGTTTGGTAACGCGGGATCCGCGGGCCAAAGAACGCAAAAAATATGGTTTGAAGAAAGCCCGTCGTTCACCACAATATTCAAAACGTTAATCGGATCTAGAGCAAGTCAATGGGCTTGCTTTTTTCTTAGCTTAGTTATGCGAAAATTTGAAAAAAAGCTTTTGTTCTTTACTTTAAACATGGCAATGTATATAATAATAATGCGTATTTAATAATTTGGAGATGGATAAAATGATTAAAATTTACAATAGTTTAACAAGAACAATCGAAGAATTTAAGCCTATTCATGAGAATCAAGTTATGATGTATGTTTGTGGACCAACGGTCTATGATCATATTCATATTGGTAATTCGCGCCCCATTATTTTCTTTGATGTGGTTGCTCGTTTTTTTAAATACCTGGGCTTTGAAGTTACCTATGTTTCCAATTATACGGATATTGATGATAAAATCATTAATCGAGCTAAAGAAGAAGGGCTTTCGGAAGCGGAAGTTTCCGAGAAATATATTGCTGAAATCAGCAATACGGTTCGTGCTCTCAATTGTCTTCCACATGATGCCAATCCGAAAGTGACGGAGAACATGGAGGGGATTATTAATTTCATTCAACTTTTAATTGATAAAAACGGAGCTTATGTTGTTGATGGCGATGTTTATTTTGATGTTGAGAAGATTCCCTCCTATGGTCAACTTAGCCAACAATCCATCGATAATATCCTAACAGGAGTAAGGATCGATCCCAATCAGCGCAAACGCCATCCGATTGATTTTAATTTATGGAAAGCGACCGATGAAGGAAAACAATGGCCTTCACCCTGGAGTTTAGGGCGTCCGGGTTGGCATACGGAATGCGTGGCCATGATTAATAAAATTTTTAAAGGCAAAATTGATATTCATGGGGGCGGGACAGAATTGAAATTCCCCCATCACGAAAATGAAATCGCTCAGGCGGAATGTGCTTTTAATCATAGTTTAGCTAATTATTGGATGCATAATGGTCGAATTGAGTTGGATGGTGAAAAAATGAGCAAATCGCTCGGGAATGTTGTTTGGGCTAACGATTTGCTCGCACAAGCTAATTATCAAATTTATCGCCTATTAATTCTCAATGTTCCTTATCGACAACCCTTAACTTATCGGCCAGAACTACTTGAACAAGCGAAAAATGATTTTGAAAAGATTTATCGTTCCTATGTCAGTTTATATCGGCAAATTGAACTTAGTCAAATTAGAGAACTTGAAGTTGATTTCGAGGTTGATGCCATCAAACAAGAATTCATTGAAGCGATGGCCGCTGATTTTAACACTGCGAATGCGATTACTGCCATTTTTAAAATGGTCAAACTAAGTAATTTATGCTTGCGAGATAAAGATAGCAGTGTTAGTCGTTTGTTGCACCTTAAACAAGCTTTTGCGGAAATGCTGTGGGTTCTAGGAATGGAAATTAATCTTGCGCCTCTTGATGATGCTGATAAAGACTTGGTTAAACGTTGGCAGCAGGCAAGAAGAGACAAGAATTTTAACTTAGCCGATTCCCTTCGTCAAGAAATTAATGAAAAAGGCATTATTCTGTGAAACCGGAGTTATTAAACGGCGCTAACTTGGCCTTTATTGGCGATGCTTATTTTGAATTATTTATTCGCGAATATTTAATCAATCAACAGATTACTAATCAAAATGATTTGCATAAACTGGCAGTTCGCTATGTTAGTGCTTCAGCTCACCATAAAATAGTTGAAAAACTGGAATTGATGTTGACGGAAGAAGAACGGACTATTTTTAAACGTGGCCGTAATCACAAATATCACTTCAGCCGCAAAAATGTCAAAATGGGTGAGTATTTAAGCAGTTCGGGTTTGGAAGCATTAATTGGTTTTTTGTATTTAAAAAAGGATTTTGCGCGTTTATCCGTCATTTTGAATCAAGCGATTGCGATTATTGAGGGTAGTAATGAGTGAAGTAATTTATGGAAAAAAAGTTATCCAAACAGCCGTAACAAATCGTTTTCCTATCGCTAATGTGCGTTTAACGGCGGAAAATCAAGCGCTAATCGCTTTTCTCAAGACCCACGAAATAAATTACCAAATTGTTTCCAAGGACATTCTGAACCGAATCACTCCCCATCACCAAGGGGTGATTGCGGAAATTAGCGGGTTTCCGAATTACACTCTCGATCAATTAATTAGTGAAAAACCAAAAGGAAAATCCCTCCCCTTAATTGTTGCTTTAGATGGTCTTGAAGATCCACATAATTTGGGAGCGATTATTCGGACGGTTGAAGCTACTAGCGGTGATGGTGTTATCTTTGCCAAGAACCGCAGTGTGAAATTAAATGCGACGGTTGCGAAAGTTTCTACGGGAGCAATCTTTAATGTTAAGTGTAGTGAAGTCGTCAATTTAACCCAAACGCTTAAATATTTAAAAACCAAAGGTTATTGGGTGGTGGGGACGGATGCTTCTGCAAAAATTAATTATTCAAGTTTAAAATACGATTTCCCGATGATTCTCGTTATTGGCAGTGAAGGCAAGGGAATTTCGCGTTTAGTTCTTGAACAATGTGATTATTTAGTCTCGATTCCGATGATGGGAGTGATTAATTCCTTAAACGCTTCTGTTTCGGCGGGAATCTTAATTTATGAAATAAGAAAACAACAATGGGAGTAAAAATATGTATCAATATAACGATTATGAATTGTTATATTTGATCAGTGAAAACGATGATTGGGCATTGGATATCATGTTTCAAAAATACATCCCTCTAATAAAAGCACGAATTCGTAGTTTTAAAATTAAATATTGGAATTATGACGATTTTTTTCAAGAAGGATTAATTATGTTGCATCGCGCCATTCAAACATTTAATCCGGAATCTCGAAAAACTTTTAACAAATATTTTGACTTAATTTTACAAAGGAAATTTATTCAAATCCTTAAAAAAGAAAGTTATCACTTTTACAATGTTGATTTGGTCGGCATTGGCGAAATGCTGATGGAAACACCGACTATTCCCCAAGCGATTATTGATTATCAAGAAATTATTGCTCGCTGTCATTTCAGTAAATTTGAAGCCCGCGTCTTAAGTTATTTAACTCAAGGTGAAAAAATTAGTAATATTGCCACGGCTTTAAATGTTTCGGTTAAACAAGTCTATGATGCTAATGACCGCATTCGTCGAAAGATTCGCGCCAGTAACAATTGACTTGACAGCCAAGGAAAATTTTGATAAAATACATTAGTGATTTTTAAGGAGTCGTATGGCTGAAAAAGTAATCTTAATTTGTGAAGAATGTTTGTCTCGCAATTACACCTTTAAACGTAATAAATTGACTAACACGGAACGCATGGTGATTAAGAAGTTTTGCAAAAAATGCAACAAACATACAACCCACAAAGAAACCAAATAGGAGGGTATTATGCCAGAAGAAACAAAAAAAACAAATAGTATTTTAGCTATTTTTACAAAAGAATACAAATATGAAGGTTTGCTTCTCTTGTTCTTATCCATTATTGCGATTGTTCTTGGATCGATGGTTTTAATCGGTGAAAGTTCCGGTGGAACCAAGGGTTTATCAATTAATGAAAATGTGTTTTTGATTGGTGACTATCCGAAGGCCTTTGCTTGGATTTTGATTATTCTTGGTGTTATGTCATTAGTTTTAGCGGTATGGCCTTTCTTCCGTCCGTCGATTGCGGAAGTAAAAAGAGTTTCTTGGCCAACAAAAGGGACATTGTTCCAAAATACAGCCATTGTTTTTGCTTTCATTTTAATTATGTCGTTATTTTTCTTGCTTGCTGATTTTCTTTTGGGCTATTTACTACAGTTCTTTAATTGGTTAGCCGGGAAAATGTAGGGTGCTTATGAACGAACGTGCTTGGTATGTTGTTCAAACCTATTCGGGTTGTGAGAATGCGGCGAAAAAAAACATTGAACGTCGTATTGAATCGATGGATATGGGGAATCTCGTTTTTCGTGTCCTTGTTCCCGAAGAAAAAGTAGTGGAAAAAAAGAAAAATGGCGAACTTCATGAAGTGATTGTGAAACCTTACCCGGGTTATGTTTTTATCGACATGGTTGTTACCGATGAATCATGGTTTATGGTTCGTAATACACCTATGGTGACCGGTTTTTTAGGTTCATCCGGTGGTGGTGCTAAACCGGTTCCTTTAACGGAAGAAGAAATGGCTCCGCTTTTAAAAATGTGCGGTCTTGCCACGGAAAAAGCTTTTGAAGGAAAAATTGGTGACAAAGTCATTATTACTGCTGGGACCTTTGCCCAGCAAGAAGGTATTATCGATGCCATCGATAACCAAAAAGGGATTGTGAAGGTCTTGATTTATGCTTTTGGTCGAGCGACTCCAGCGGAGTTATCCTTTAATGAAGTTAAAATTCTTTAAATGAGATGATGGTTCAAGGAGCTAATATTGGCTCTTTGGGCCTTTTTAATTGCTTGTTGCTCATGTTTTGCTTTGGAAAAAGCCTCCGCTGTAATTCGCTTTAAAATGATTGACATTAAAGGGCAAATATGATAGAATACTCTAGCGTGCAATAATCGCAATCACTATTTTATTATTCGTGGGAGAGTTAAAAAACTCACAATTAACCACATCACGGACAAAAAGGAGGTGTGTCTCGTGGCAAAGAAAAAAATTACGAAAGTCGTTAAATTGCAACTAGCTGCCGGAAAAGCAACACCAGCACCACCTGTTGGTCCCAGCTTAGGACAAACGGGTATTAATATTCAACAATTCTGTCTTCAGTTTAACGAAAGAACCAAAGACATGATTGGCAATGTTGTTCCGGCCATCATTTCTGTTTATGAGGATCGTTCTTTTACTTTCATCACCAAAACTCCACCAGCTTCCGACTTGTTAAAGAAAGCGGCTGGAATTAAGAGCGGCTCCGCTAATGCTTTGAAAACGAAAGTTGCGACTATTTCTCGTGAAAAAGTTCGCGAAATTGCGAAAACAAAGTTGGATGATTTAAATGCTTATACGGTTGAAGCCGGCACAAAAATCATTGAAGGAACTGCAAGAAACATGGGAATTGTTGTTGAAGACTAAAAAATCTTATCAACGAAAATTCATTTACCAAAGAAGTTGTAATATTACAACTTAAACTGTGGAAGGAATTTCCGCTAAACCACATTTAAGGAGGAAAAAATTAGAATGGCAAAAAGAAGTCGAAAATATGCTGAAGCTGCCAAATTAGTTGACCGCAATGTTCGTTATAATTTAATGGATGCTGTCGACTTAGCGAAAAAAACCAGCATAACCAAATTTGATGCCACCGTTGAAATTGCTTTTAGGTTAAATCTTGATTCTCGTAAAGCCGAACAAAACTTGCGAGGAGCAATTGTTTTGCCACATGGGTCGGGAAAAGATCCGCGTGTTTTAGTCCTTACTAAATCTGCTAAACAAGAAGAAGCCAAGTTAGCCGGAGCTGATTATGTTGGTGACACCGAATATCTTGAGAAAATTAAAGCCGGATGGTTTGAATTTGATGTCATTGTCGCTACCCCGGATATGATGGGAGAACTGGGAAAACTTGGCAAAATCTTAGGACCAAAAGGTTTGATGCCAAATGCGAAAACCGGTACCGTCACAATGGACATCGATAAAGCTGTTCGGGAAATTAAATCAGGAAAAATTACTTATCGCGTTGATAAAACCGGCAATATCCAAGTGATTGTTGGCAAAGTAAGCTTTGAAACGGAAAAGTTAGCTGATAACATTCGTGTTGTTTATCAAACTCTAATTCGTTTAAAACCGTCGACCGTCAAGGGGATTTATGTAAAAAACATCGCGATATCAACAACCATGGGGCCTGGAGTTAAAATTTTACCAGACTCAATCGCTTAACAAAAAAAACACAAACAATAAAATAGAGTGAGTTATTGCCGTAGACAGTAGGTGCGTAAGCTTAATTTCCTACCGAGGTTTAAAGATGTTTTTGTGACCTCTTTTTCCTTGATGGTAAAAGAGGTTTATTATTTTTCAATGGAGGTTAAATAATGAAAGAAGCAACATTGCAAAAGAAAGTCGAAGAAGTTGAAATCTTAACGAAGAAATTCCATGATGCCAAATCAATCGTCTTTGTTGATTTTTTAGGCTTAACCGTTGCGGAAGTATCCGAACTTCGCAAATCCTTATACGCTCAAGGTTGTCATCTATATGTTACTAAGAATAACATTTTACGGCGGGCAGCTAAACAAGCCGGTTATCAAGGCTTGGATGATATTTTAGTGGGACCAAGCGCCGTTGCTTTGTCGCATGATGCAACCGCTGCAGCGAAAATAATTTTTAGTTTTGCTAAAAATAATGATAAATTGGGCGTTAAAGTTGGTGTGGTTGAAGGTAAAGTCATGAACACTGCTGATTTAAAGGTGGTATCAAATTTACCGAACAAAAATGGTATGATTTCAATGTTACTCAGTGTATTACAAGCCCCAATTAGAAATTTGGGCGTAGCTATTAAAGCTGTAGCTGAACAAAGAGCTTAATTTTTAAGGAGGAATTTAAAATGGAAAAATTTAATGTACAAGATTTTTTAAAGGCATTAAAAGAAATGTCGGTATTGGAATTGAATGAATTAGTGAAAGCTATTGAAGAGGAATTTGGCGTAACTGCGGCTGTTGCTGTTGCTGCGGCTGGGCCAGCTGAAGTCGTTGAAGAGGAAGGACCATCAACTTATAATGTTATTTTAGCTTCGTTTGGCCAAAACAAAATTGCGGTCATTAAAGTTGTTCGTGAGTTAACGGGACTTCCACTTAAGGAAGCTAAAGATCTTGTTGATGCTGCTCCTAAAGCGATTAAAGAAGGCGTTTCCGTTGATGAAGCTAACGCTATTAAGTCGAAATTGGAAGAAGCAGGCGCTACTGTGGAATTAAAGTAATATGATTAGGAGTCATCGAAGTTGTTCGATGACTTTTTAATTGCGAGCGAAGGGGAATTACCTAAAAAAGCAATTGACTATTTAGACAGAAGAGGTTATAATAAATTGTAATTTTTTCAAAATATTTGGTGCTAACGCATAACAAGGAATTGGGTTAATCCCAAGCTGTCCCAGCAGCCGTAATGTTGATGAAATCGAAAGACCACTGTGTTTATTCATGGGAAGGATCGAAAGTAAAGTGAAACTAAGCCGGAAGACTTACCAAGTATTAAAAAAAAATTCTCCTGGGGTTGAGGATAGGAATGATTACTTTCCTGTCTTCTACTACTATTTTTAAAGAAAGGAAAGAAATTATGAAAAAATTGTTTTTGATGTTAGTATTATTACTAACATTTACGGTTACCCTCTTTGGTTGTGATCGTGGTGCTGATGTGGAAGGAACAATCAATGTTGTTGTTCTTGATTTGGAGGATGAAGAAATTTTTAAAGGTTCAATCGATTATCAAAAGGATGATACGCTCTTAGGCATTCTTCAAAAGCATGAAACCATTGCTTTAAAGGGCGAAACTTCGTCGTATGGATTTTACATCACAGAAGTTAAGGGAATCAATGCTAGTTCCTTCACCAAGGCTTATTGGAGCATTTTAGTCAATGGTGAATATTCGATGGTGGGAATCAGTGAAATTGATTTGGTTGACGGGATGTCGATTACTCTGGCGTTAGAAACGTATTAAGTGATGTCTAGCAATAATCAGGTGATTGTTGCTAGACTTTTTATACTAAACTAATAAAAAATAGAGGAAATAATTATTAAGAAAAAGCTTAGGAGAATAGTATGTATCCAGAAATATTTGTAAAAATGAATGAGTTCTTGGAGCCCATTGGTCTTGACACCTTTGTCCTTTTTATTGGCATTGGCCTTGTTTTTTTGTTGAATTTTGTCATTAATGGCTTTGAAAAAGAACTTGGCTTTTCAAGACAAAAAACAAATCGCTTATTGTTGCTATTTGGAATCGGGTTAGCCGTAACTTATGGATTTGCACTTTTTTTTGATGCACTATTCCACTACTTTGAAGATGGGGAGTTTTCCGGGGGTATTACTTATATTGCCGGATTTATGGGCGGGGTTATTTGTTTTACTTTGTTGGTTTATTTCTTTGTCAAAGAAGAACGCCCCAACATTTTAAAAATTCTCAATGTTGTTGTTCCAGGGATCTTATTAGCCCACGGCTTTGGGCGCTTGGGGTGTTTTTCGGTCGGCTGTTGTTACGGGAAGGCAACAAATAGCTTTTTAGGAGTTTTGTTTCCGGAAGGAACTAACCCTTACGCTGATGGGATTAGAACACCGATTCATCCAACCCAATTATACGAAGCCTTTTTTCTGTTTTTAATGTTTTTTATTCTAAACTTTTATAAAAAAGGGGCCCGTTTCCGGTTTGCTATTTATTTGATTAGTTATGGAGTTTTCCGTTTTTTTCTAGAAATATTTCTTCGCGGGGATAACCGTGGCTCCTTGTTTGGCGTCGCCCCTTCCGCAATTCTTTCCGCCGTGATGTTTTTAGCTGGGATTACTCTCTTAATTATCCAATTAAGAAAAGGAAAAGATCTCGCTGCATGAGATCTTTTTTCTTGGGAAAGGACAAGTTATGAGTCATTATTATCTTAATGATCCTAATTTAAAAGAAAAACTGATGAAAATTAATTATCAGTATCAAGGAGAACAACTCACATTTTTAACAGATGCGGGTGTTTTTAGTCGTCAACAAATTGATTTTGGGACCCATGTCTTGCTGGAAACGATTAAAGAGCGTCTTGATAATCAAAAAAACATTTTGGATGTCGGCTGTGGATATGGTGTTATCGGTTTGTCGATTGCGAAAACGCATCCGGATTTAGTGGTTACAATGGTGGATGTCGTGACTCGGGCCGTTGAGCTTTCGCAAATTAATGCTAAACAAAATGGCATCGTTAATGTGACTATTATGGAAAGTAATCTTTTAGCGAATGTATTGAATTCCTTTGATATGATTATTTCCAATCCGCCGATTCGCGCTGGTAAAAAAGTGGTTCATGCGATTGTTGACCAGGCTTATCATAAACTTCATGACGGGGGAAAATTATTGTTTGTCATCCAAAAAAAACAAGGTGCTTTGTCCTTGAAAGAGAAAATGGAAACTGTCTTTTTGAATGCCGAAATTATTAATAAAAAAAGCGGATATTTGGTTTTAGAGAGCGAAAAAATGCCAAAAAAAACAACTTGACAATTTGACAGGAATATGATAACATAATAGAATGCGGAAGAATGTGGAAATTTCTTTCACATTCGCCTTTTTTGCTTAAATTTTAGTGAGGTGGAATATTTTGAGCTATAAAAATGTGGTTTATGGAAAAAATCGTGTGCGAAGAAATTATTCGCGAGTGCAAACTAATGTTGAGCTACCGGATTTAATTGAGGTCCAAACCAAATCATTTAGCTGGTTTATTACAACCGGCATCAAAGAATTGTTTAAAGAATTATCTCCAATTCGCGACCATGGCGAAAAACTCGAATTGTATTTTGAAGGTTTCGAATTTGATGAACCAAAATATACCGTTTCTCAAGCAAAAAGGAATGACGTTAATTACTCACGACCCTTAAAAGTTGATGTTCGCCTTGTTAACAAAGAGACGGGTGATATCAAAGAACAAAAGATTTTCCTCGGTGAAATTCCGATGATGACACCTTGGGGAACATTTATTATTAATGGGGCCGAACGTGTTATCGTTACTCAAATTATTCGTTCTGCTGGGGTCTTTTATTCCAGTGAAATTGATAAAAAAAGCGGCCAAATTCAATACTATGGTCAAATCATTCCGACGCGGGGAGCGTGGATTGAATTTGAAATGGGAACCAAGGATATTTGGTATGCTAAACTTGATCGTTCAAAGAAAATTCCTTTAACGACTTTTTTACGTGCAATGGGTTTAAATAGCAATAGAGAAATCATTGAACTATTTGGTAAAAATCGCTTTATGATGAATACCTTTGAAAAAGATGATACCTTTGGCTCCGATGATGCTTTGGAACAACTTTATGATAAACTTCGCCCCGGTGAAAAATCGACTCCCGACGGTGCGCGTAATTACTTGGGAAGTCGTTTGTTTGATACAAGGCGTTATGATTTAGCTTCCGTAGGTCGTTATAAAGTCAACAAAAAACTTGATGTTTTAGAACGCTTAGTCGGTCTTGGTTTAAATAAATGTCATTTGGCCAAAGATTTGCAAACGGTTAATCCGATAACTAATGAAGTCGAAGTTCATTATCCCGCTGGGACCATCATTAATGCTGAAGTTTATGATTTTTTAAAGAAAAATCGTGACTTACTGCGGGTAACTAAGTTCTATGATCAAACGATTGAAGGTTTAATGGCTGATTTTCCCGTCTTACATATTGAATTCGAAAATGAATTTGGTAATCCGGAAACCAAACAATTAATTAATGATTTTTCCTTGGTTTTAGAAATTGGTTTTGGGAAATGTAAAATCCGCCAAAATGTCGTTGATAAAGAAACCGGTGAAGTCATTTATGAAGATGGTGATATCATTGATCAAGAAGCTTACCAATTCTTAGTCAGTCATCCGGATTTATTGTTTGAACAAAAACAATTTGTTAATTTGGAAATTTTAGACATTGATTATGAACGGGAACATGGTGTCATAGAAAATATTCGCCTTGTTGGCAACGACCAACGGGAGACGGCTAACCATGTGACGCTGTCCGATATTTTAGCGTCCGTCAGTTATTTTATTAATCTTCATGACGGCATTGGAAGAACGGATGACATTGATCATTTAGGAAATCGTCGTTTACGTTTAATCGGGGAATTATTACAGAATCAATTCCGTATTGGTTTAACCAAAATGGAAAAGAATGTCCGCGATCGCATGTCAACTTCGAGTGATAACCGTAATATTATCCCGCAAAATTTAATTAATATTCGGACTTTAACTTCTTCAATTCGAGAATTCTTTGGCAGTAGCCAGTTATCTCAATTCATGGATCAAATTAATCCCTTATCCGAACTGACTCATAAACGGCGTTTAAGTGCCTTGGGTGCGGGTGGTTTAACCCGTGACCGTGCTGGTTTTGAAGTTCGTGACGTTCATGTTTCTCACTATGGACGCATTTGCCCGATTGAAACACCTGAAGGTCAAAACATCGGTTTGATTAACTCGCTGGCAACTTATGCTCGCGTTGATCAATATGGTTTTATTGAAACACCTTATTTGAAAGTTGTTCAAAGAGAAGGAAAACGCCCGATAATTACTGATGAAAAGATTTATTTGACTGCTGATAAAGAAGAAGAATATTACATTGCTCAAGCCAATATTAATGTCAATGATGACCGCGAAATCGTTGATGACATTGTCATCGCTCGTTATTTCGGCGATACTATCGAGGTTAATAAAGAGAAAATTAACTTAATTGACGTTTCACCGAAGCAAATTGTCTCGGTTTCAACGGCTTGTATTCCTTTCTTGGAACATGATGATGCTAACCGCGCTCTTATGGGAGCTAATATGCAACGGCAAGCCATTCCGCTATTACGACCGGAAGCGGCTTATGTTGCTACCGGCATTGAAGCCAAAGCCGCCAAAGATTCCGGAGTAGCGGTGGTTTGTCAAGGTGATGGAGTTGTCGAATATGTTGATGCTAAAAAAATCATTGTTCGGGAAGAAGGAGGCCATTTACGGGAATATCCCTTATTAAAATATGAGCGCTCCAATCATTCGACTTGTGTCAATCAAAAGCCGATTGTGAAAAAAGGCGACTATGTTCATTATGATGATATTTTAGCGGATGGCGCTTCCATGGACCAAGGCGAAATGGCACTGGGTCGCAATGTAACCATCGCTTTCATGACTTGGAATGGTTACAATTATGAAGATGCCATTGTCATGAGTGAGCGTTTAGTTCAAGATGATGTTTACACTTCCATTCATATTGAAAAATATGAAGTTGAAGTTCGTGATACGAAACTAGGAAAAGAAGAAATAACTCGTGATTTGGAAAATGATCGCAAAGATGCCATTGCCAATCTTGATGAAATGGGCATTGTTCGTTTAGGCGCAGAAGTCAAAGAAGGCGATATTTTAGTGGGAAAAGTCACCCCCAAAGGTCAAACAGATCCGACGCCCGAAGAACGTTTATCCCATGCTTTGTTCAGCGATAATTCCAAGGATGTTCGCAATACTTCCCTCCGTGTGCCGCATGGTGGAGGAGGAATTGTGCATCGGATTGAACATTTCCGCCGCAAAGATGGCGATGAATTGAATCCTGGCGTCAATGAAGTCGTGCGGGTTTACATTGTCCAAAAACGTAAGATTACGGAAGGCGATAAAATGGCCGGCCGTCATGGTAATAAGGGCGTTATTTCGCGAATTTTACCGCAAGAAGATATGCCATATATGGATGATGGCACCCCCATTGATATCATGCTTAATCCGCAAGGAATTCCTTCCCGCTTAAACATCGGCCAGGTTTTAGAAATTCATCTCGGCATGGCTGCCAAGAAATTGGGCGCCTATATCGCTTCGCCCGTTTTTGATGGTGTTAAAAATAGTGATTTAATGGAAATAATGGCAGAAGCCCAAATGGATGCGGATGGAAAAACCGTTCTTCGTGACGGTCAAACAGGAAAAGAATATGACAACCGGATTTCGGTTGGGGTGATGTATATGATTAAATTGGCCCATATGGTCGATGATAAACTTCATGCTCGTAGTGAAGGCCCGTATACTTTAGTTACCCAACAACCAATGGGTGGTAAAGCCCAAAACGGTGGTCAAAGATTTGGGGAAATGGAAGTGTGGGCACTAGAAGCTTATGGTGCTGCTTATACACTCCGTGAAATGTTGACGATTAAATCCGATGATATTGTTGGTCGTAATAAAGTTTATAAAGCGATTGTCGATGGGGAAAATGTTCCCAATCCCGGTATTCCGGAATCGTTCCGTGTTCTTGTGAAAGAATTGCAAGGTTTAGGAATCAGCGTTAAATTAATTGATGCGGAAACCGGTACCGATGTTGCTAATTTAAGTTTAGTTGAGGAAATTGCCCAAGCCACGCTTGCGAAGAAAGCTAGTTAATATTCCACCATTTCTTTGATAAATTAGAGGTGATATTTTGGAAAAGAAAAAATATAGTTATATGCAAATTGGGATTGCTTCCCCGGCCGAAATCCGCGGTTGGAGTTATGGTGAAGTTAAAAAACATGAAACCATCAACTATCGTACTTTAAAACCGGAAAAAGATGGCCTCTTTTGTGAAGTCATTTTTGGTCCAACCAAAGATTATCAATGTGCCTGTGGAAAATCAAAACGAACTCCTAAAGGCACTGCCAAGTGTGAAAAATGTGGTGTTGAATTGACGGAAAGCAAAGTTCGCCGTGAACGTATGGGGCACATTGAACTAGCTGCTCCTGTTGTTCATACTTGGTTTTTAAAAAACAGTCCTTCGAAAATTGCTTTAATGCTTGATATGAAGACCAAAGAAGTTGAAGATATTGTTTATTTAGCTTCTTACATCGTTGTTGATCCGGGAATTGTCAGTGTTCTTTCCAAAGGAAGAATATTAACAGAACAAGAATATAGTTCATATCAACGTGAATTTGGTTCATCCAAATTTAAAGCCCTAACAGGGGCGGAAGCCATTAAAAAATTGCTTCAGGAATTGAATTTACCGGAAATAATTGAAGAATTGCGTTTGGAGTTAAAAACTGCTCCTAAGCAAAAACGCGATAAATTAATTAAACGTTTAGAAGCTGTTAAAGCTTTTAACGAATCTGGGAATAAGCCGGAGTGGATGGTTATGGATGTCATCCCTGTCCTTCCTCCCGATTTGCGGCCGATGGTTCAACTTGATGGTGGTCGTTTTGCAACCACGGATTTAAATGATTTATATCGCCGCATTTTAAACCGTAATAATCGCTTACGCAAACAATATGAACAGCGAGCTCCCGGTTTAATTACTAAAAATGAAAAACGAATGTTGCAAGAAGCCGTTGATGCTTTAATCGACAACGGCAAAAAGAACAAGAAGATTGTGGTTGAAAAAAATCGTCCCCTAAAATCTTTATCCGATTTATTAAGAGGAAAACAAGGACGGTTCCGCCAAAATCTATTAGGAAAACGCGTTGACTATTCCGGCCGCAGTGTAATTGTCGTTGGTCCGGACTTGCAAATGTATCAATGTGGAATTCCCCGGGAAATGGCCTTAATTCTCTTTAAACCCTTCATTATTCATGCGATTACCAATAAAGAACCGGACAGTAATGATGTTAATGCTAACAAAATTAGCATTAAACGAGCTAAAGAAATGATTGATGCCGGTGATCCAATTGCGATGACGGAATTAGAGAAGATTGTTATCGAACATCCCGTTTTGCTTAATCGGGCTCCCACGCTTCATCGTTTGGGGATTCAAGCCTTTGAACCTAAATTAGTGGAAGGAAAAGCCATTCGCCTGCACCCCTTAGTTACTCCGGCTTTCAATGCCGACTTTGATGGTGATCAAATGGCGGTTCATGTGCCTTTATCCGAAGAAGCCCAAGCGGAATGTCGCTTATTGATGTTGGCTTCAAAAAACATTTTGGCGCCTAAGGATGGAAAACCGATTGTAACCCCATCCCAAGACATGGTTTTGGGTAATTATTACTTAACCATTGAAAATCGCGATGATCCCCGTGAAGGACGCGTTTTCAAAGATGTCAATGAGGTGGAAATGGCCTATGAAAATGATGAAATTAACTTTCATACGCGGATTTTAGTTCCGGCTAAAAAATTAAACAATCCACGTTTTACGGAAGAGCAATTAGGGAAATATTTAGTGACCACTTATGGTAAAATCATTTTTAACTCGATTTTTCCTCAAGAAAAACCCTTTGTTCCTTTTGTTAATGAAGCGGAATTAAGCAATTTAACCACTAAAACGGATGATCGTTTTTTTGTAAAACCGGGGTCCAATTATAAAGAAGCTTTGAAAAAAATAGATTCACCACACCCTTTTAGAAAAAAATTCTTGGGCGTGGTGATTGCGGAAGTCTTTAAACAATTTAAATTGGCGGAGACCTCAAAAACACTTGATAAGATGAAGGATTTAGGCTTTAAATATTCGACGATTTCGGGAATTACCGTTGCCGCCTCGGATATTAAAGTAGTTAGCACCAAACAAGAAATCTTAGAAAAGGCGCAAGCAAAAGTTGATAAATACGATACGATGTATCGTCGCGGCTTCATGAACATTAAAGAGCGGCGCAGTAATATCATCAGTGTTTGGAAAGAAGCCAAGGAGAGTTTGGAAAGCGAAATTAAAAAAGAAGTTGCCACTAACTTTGCTACTAACCATATTTATATGATGAGTGACAGTGGCGCACGGGGTAATATTGCCAACTTTGTTCAATTGTCCGGAATGCGTGGTTTAATGGCTAAGCCCAATGGGGAAAGCATGGATATCCCCATTCGCTCATCCTTCCGTGAAGGATTGACCATGTCCGAATTCTTTATTTCGACCCATGGTGCCCGTAAAGGTTCGACGGATACGGCTTTGAAAACGGCGGAATCAGGTTATTTGACACGCCGCCTTGTTGATGTCAGTCATGATGTGATTGTTCGGGAACATGATTGTGGGACCGATAAAGGAATGCGTGTTTTCGAATTTACGGAAAGCGATGGTTCAGTGATTGTTCCTCTAAAAGACCGTATTCGTGGTCGTTTTGCCAGTAAACCCGTTTTCCATCCGGAAACGGGGGAAGTGATTGTTGACCGCAATGAATATATCAGTGAAGAATTAGCTGATAAAATTGTCAGTTTAGGCATCAAGGAAGTCTATATTCGCTCCCTATTAACATGTAATTCACGCAATGGCGTTTGTGTTAAATGTTATGGCGGGGATTTATCAACGGGTGAAATCGTTGAAACGGGTGAAGTGGTCGGAATTATTGCTGCTCAATCAATCGGTGAACCGGGGACTCAGTTAACAATGAGAACTTTCCACTCCGGTGGGGTTGCTAGTGAAGACATTACCCAGGGGTTACCGCGAATTCAGGAATTGTTTGAAGCTCGAGAACCAAAAGGAAAGGCGATTATTTCCGAAATTGACGGCCTTGTCACCAATATTCGTCATGAAAGAGACAACCGTTTTGAGGTTACGATTACCAATAAAGAAGTCAATGATGAGAAAAAATATTTAACCGATTCTGGGAAAGTGCCGATTGTTCACGACAAAGACCGCATTAAAGCGGGAGATCGAATTACGGAAGGCTTAATCAGCCCCAAGGAATTGCTCCGTGTTGGAACGGTTGAAGCTGTTGAAAACTATATCCTTAAAGAAGTACAAAAAGTTTATCGCTCTCAAGGTGTGGAAATTGCCGATAAGCATATTGAAATAATCATCAAACAAATGATGCAAAAAGTAGCCATTATTCATGAGGGGGGGACGGATTTGCTTCCAGGCAGTTCCATTTCCAAAGCCGAATTATATGACTATGTTCAAGCTTGTATTAAAGAAGGTAAAGATGTTCCGATTGCAAAATCGGTTTTACTGGGAATAACTAGAGCTTCGTTAAAATCGGATTCCTTCTTGTCGGCGGCCAGTTTCCAAGAAACGACGAGAGTCTTAACCGAAGCAGCCATTCGGGGAAAGCGTGACTCTTTAGAAGGCTTAAAGGAAAATGTTATCATTGGTGGTTTAATTCCAGCCGGAACAGGGCTAATTGATGCTGACTTTATTGAAGTCCCTGATTTAGAAGAGGAAGAAGAGGAGATTTAAAAATCGCTCTTGACTTTAATTTTAAAAAGTGTATAATATACTAGTAAAAAAAATAAATTGGGTTTTGGCTTGCCAAGACCTAATTTAAGGCAAATATGAAACACCCGGTAATGTGGTAGTTTTAGAAAGGAGAAGATATGCCGACTATTAACCAATTAGTAAGAAAACCAAGGGAAAGTAAAAAACGTAAATCCAAGTCCCCACATCTAAGTGTTAGTTTTAATACTTTAAAGAAGACTTATACTGAAGTTAAATCTCCGCAAAAACGGGGCGTTTGCACACGTGTTGCTACGTTGACTCCTAGAAAACCCAATTCGGCCATTCGTAAGTATGCCCGTGTTCGATTATCCAATGGCATCGAAGTAACGGCTTACATTCCGGGCATTGGTCATCGCTTACAGGAACATAGCGTCGTGTTAATCAGAGGTGGTCGTGTTAAAGACTTACCTGGAGTTCGTTATCACATCATTCGTGGTACTCAAGATGCTACGGGAGTTGAAAAACGTGTTCAAGGACGAAGCAAATACGGTGCAAAAAAACCTAAATAGAAGAATATTTGAAAGGAGGAAATAATTATGCCACGTAAAGGACATATACCAAAAAGAAAAGTATTACCGGATCCCATTTATAATTCGCCAATTGTTACCCGATTAATTAATGGCATTATGTTAGATGGGAAAAAAGGCGTCGCTCAACAAATTCTTTATGGCGCCTTTGAAAAAATTGAGAAAAAAACGGGTCGCTCCGCTTTAGATGTTTTTAATGAAGCTTTAAATAATATCACGCCTCAATTGGAGGTGCGTGCTCGCCGAATCGGCGGTGCAAATTATCAAGTTCCGGTCGAAGTTCGCCCGGAAAGAAAAATGACTTTGTGTTTAAGATGGTTAGTTCAATATTCTCGTTTACGGAAAGAAAAAACGATGGAAGAAAGATTAGCCAATGAGATTTTAGATGCTGCTAATGGCGTCGGCAATGCGGTTAAAAAGCGCGACGATACCCATCGGATGGCTGAATCCAATAAAGCCTTCGCACATTATCAGTGGTAATTGGAGTTAAGTTATGCCTCGTGAAATCTCATTAGACAAAACCCGCAACATTGGAATCATGGCTCACATTGACGCTGGAAAAACGACAGTTACGGAACGCATTCTCTTTCATACTGGAAAAATCCACAAAATGGGTGAGACTCATGATGGTGCAGCCACCATGGATTGGATGGAGCAAGAAATGGAACGCGGTATAACGATTACTTCGGCAGCAACCAGTGCTTTTTGGAAAGACCACATGATTAACATCATTGATACTCCGGGACATGTCGATTTTACCGTCGAAGTAAGTCGATCACTGCGAGTTCTTGATGGTGCTATTGCCTTATTGGATGGTCAAGCGGGCGTTGAACCGCAAACCGAAACAGTTTGGCGTCAAGCTTTTGATTATCATGTTCCAAGAATTGTTTTTGTAAACAAAATGGATAAGACGGGAGCCAATTTCGATTTTTCTGTGGAAAGTCTACATAAACGTTTACATGCCAATGCTCACCCGATTCAAATACCCATCGGTGCGGAAAGTGCTTTTGACGGCATTGTTGACCTTGTTTCCATGAAAGCCTACCACTATTTAGGTGACCAACATGAAACATGTGAAGAAATCCCCATTCCCGAATATTTGCGTGATGATGTTATGATTAGACGGGATGAATTAATTGCGGCTGTTTCGGATTTTGATGATGAATTAATGAATCTTTATTTAGAAGAACTCCCAGTGCCGGTTGAAAAGTTAAAAGCCGCCATTCGTAAAGCTACATTGAGCGTGAATTTTTTCCCCGTTATGTGTGGATCAGCTTTTAAAAACAAAGGCTTAAAATTAATCCTTGATGCCATCATTGACTATCTTCCCGCTCCGACCGATGTTCCGGCGATTAGCGGTCATCGTGATGGGAAGGAAGTAATCATTAAATCAACTGATGACGGATATTTTACAGCTTTGGCATTTAAGGTTATGACGGATCCGTTTGTTGGGAAATTGACCTTTTTCCGTGTTTATTCCGGGACTTTAAAATCCGGATCCTATGTCTATAACTCGACCAAGGGGCAGAAAGAACGTGTTGGTCGCATCTTAAGAATGCATGCCAACGATCGCATCGAAATTAAGGAAGTTTTTGCGGGTGATATTGCTGCCGCCGTCGGTTTTAAAGATACAACGACCGGCGATACTATTAGCGATGAAAAATTCCCCGTTATTCTTGAATCGATGATTTTCCCGGAACCGGTTATTAGTGTAGCTATTGAACCGAAAACTAAGGTTGACCAAGATAAAATGGGTGTCGCTTTACAGAAATTGGCGGAAGAAGATCCCACCTTTAAGACTTATACCAATTCAGAAACTGGGCAAACGATTATTTCTGGTATGGGTGAACTACATTTGGAAATAATTGTTGACCGTATGCGGCGAGAATTTAAAGTTGAAGCCAATGTGGGGATGCCGCAAGTCTCTTATCGGGAAACTATTACCACAAAAGCGGAAGTGTCTGGGCGCTTTGTTCGTCAATCTGGTGGTCGTGGTCAATACGGTGATGTAAAAATCCGCTTTGAACCTAATCCCGGCAAAGGTTTCGAATTTGTTGATGCAATTATCGGTGGTGTTGTTCCGAAAGAATATATTCCGGCGGTGAAAAAGGGTTTGGAAAATTCCTTAACAAATGGTAATTTAGCCGGCTATCCAACCATTGATATCAAGGCGACTCTCTTTGATGGGTCTTATCATGAAGTGGATTCAAGTCAAATTGCTTTTGAAATCGCGGCCAGTTATGCTTTTCGCGAAACGAAAGACAAATGTCAACCGGTTTTATTGGAACCGATTATGGCCGTCGAAGTTGTTGTTCCGGATGATTATTTAGGAAATGTGATTGGTGATTTAACTGGTCGAAGAGGCCGTATTGAGGGTCAAGATAGCCATAATCATTTGCATAGTGTCAAAGCTTTGGTTCCGCTATCCCAAATGTTTGGTTATGCAACGGCTTTGCGAAGCAATACTCAAGGGCGAGGAAATTATACAATGCAATTTTCTCACTATGAAGAATGCCCGAAATCGTTTGCGGAATTAATCATAAAAAAACGCAATTCATAAATAATTAATTTTATGCTTGCAAAAAAAAGACAATTATTATAATATATATATAGAAAAAATATTAGGAGGAAAAAATAAAATGGCAAAAGCTAAGTTCGAACGTACAAAAGTACACGTTAATATTGGAACCATTGGTCATGTTGACCATGGTAAAACAACATTAACATCTGCTATTACTAAAGTTTTAGCAAAAAAAGGCCTTTCCAAAGTTTTGGAATATGATGCAATTGATAGTGCTCCCGAAGAGAAAGCACGGGGAATTACGATTAATACTTCCCATGTTGAATATGAGACTGCTAATCGTCACTATGCTCATGTTGACTGCCCGGGACATGCTGACTATGTAAAAAATATGATTACCGGTGCTGCGCAAATGGATGGCGCCATTCTTGTTGTGGCTGCTACTGATGGTCCAATGGCGCAAACTCGTGAACACATTTTATTAAGCCGCCAAGTAGGTGTTCCTCGTCTCGTCGTCTTTTTAAATAAATGCGATGCCGTTGATGATGATGAATTACTTGACTTAGTGGAAATGGAAGTTCGCGATTTATTAAATGAATATAACTTCCCTGGCGATGAAATCCCCGTTATTCGTGGTTCTGCCTTGTTAGCTATGCAAGGTGATGCTAAGGCTGAAGAAGTTATTGTTCAATTGATGGAAACTGTTGATGAGTACATTCCTGACCCAGTTCGTGAAATTGATAAACCGTTCTTAATGCCAGTTGAAGATGTTTTCACCATTACTGGTCGTGGCACTGTTGCTACTGGTCGTGTTGAACGTGGTCTTGTTAAAGTTGGTGATCCGGTGGAAATCGTTGGTATTCGTCCGACGATGTCAACTGTTGTTACCGGTGTGGAAATGTTCCGTAAATTATTGGATCAAGCTCAAGCTGGTGATAATATTGGGACATTATTGCGTGGTATCACTCGTGAAACTGTCCAACGTGGTCAAGTTTTATCGAAACCAAAAACTGTTACGCCGCATACTGATTTTGAAGCGCAAGTTTACGTTTTAACTAAAGAAGAAGGCGGCCGCCATACTCCGTTCTTCACCAATTATCGTCCGCAATTCTATTTCCGTACTACTGATGTCACCGGAGTTATTGAACTTCCTAAGGGAACCGAAATGGTTATGCCCGGTGATAATGCGAACTTAATTGTGAAATTGATTCACCCAATCGCCATTGAATTAGGAACTAAATTCTCAATTCGTGAGGGTGGACATACTGTTGGGGCCGGAAATGTTACCAAAATTAGTAAATAATCGGTAAATCAAGAATTTTGTTGATAAAATAGGTCTGTGTTCTATCACATTTAAGTGAAAACATAGGCCTTTTTTGATGTTATAAAAAATAGTTTACTTTGTTGGGCTTATCTTGTTTTAATTTACCAAAAAAACCAACTTCGACTGAAATTTTTATTTTAATTTTTTTTATTTTGTGCTATAATCTTTTAAATGAGGTTCAACATGATAAGAAAAGCGAGCATGGATGATATACCAGCTATTTTGAATATTATTGCTGATGCTAAATCATTATTAAAAAGTAAACATTCTTTGCAATGGCAAGATGCTGATGGATATCCTAATTTTAATACCTTTCAGCAAGATGTTGACAAGGGCTCCTTATATGTTGTCGATAATAATCCGATTGTGGCGGTTTGTTCTTTAGGTCGTCACGGGGAACCAACGTACAACCAAATTTACGATGGAAAATGGTTAAATGATGACCCCTTTTATGTCATTCATCGTTTAGCAGTTAAAAAAGAAGCTTATGGAAAAGGTTTTGGAAAAACCTTGATGCAAAAAATGGAAATGATTTGCCTTGCCGAAGGTATTTTTAACATTCGTTGTGATACCACCCATGAAAATGAACCGATGAATCACTTGCTTCTTTCTTTAGGTTATCAGGATTGTGGAATCATTTATTTAGACCGTCCTAGCATGGCAGACCGCCTCCGCAAAGCTTATCACAAGATCTTGGTTAAAAAGTAATATTCATCAAATCTTGGTTTTATGTGATATAATATATTGAAGAAAACTAATTATGAAAGTATTAAGGATCCAATGATAATCGATACACATATTCACTTATTTGATGACAAATATCAACATCAACTGATGGAAATAATCAGCCAAGCTCAAGCCCAAGGCGTAGGAAAAATGATTGTTGTTGGTTTTGATTTTGTTTCTAGTCAAAAAGCCATCGCTTTAGCCCAACAATTTCCTTTTTTGTATGCCAGTGTGGGGCTTCACCCTAGTGAAGTTCATAAATTTCCTGATGAAGAATTGTTATGGGTGAAAACTTTGGCGCAAAATCCCAAAGTTGTCGCCATTGGTGAAATTGGCTTAGATTACTATTGGGATCGAACTTATCGACTTTTACAACAAAAGCAATTTATTCGTCAAATTCAAATTGCTAAAGAATTGCACTTACCGGTGGTTATTCATAATCGGGAGGCGACGAATGACGTTTTCCAAATTCTCAAACAAGAACGTCCTCAAGGGGTTTTACATTGCTACTCTGGTAGTTTGGAAATGGCGAAAGAATTTGTAAAAATGGGTTTGTTTTTAGGGATTGGTGGTGTGCTTACCTTTAAAAACAGTAAAGAAATCAAAAAAGTTGTTAGCGAAATTGATTTGAGTCATTTGTTATCCGAAACCGATGGGCCCTATTTGGCCCCAACTCCCTATCGCGGCAAACTTAACAAACCGGAATATCTCCCCTTGATAATTGAAGCGATTGCTTCTTTGAAACAGCTTTCGTTTGCTACAGTTGAAAAACAACTGCAAAAAAACGCGGAAATTTTGTTTAATATTTGAGGTAAATATGAAAAAAAGCATCATTATATTTTTATTTCTCTTTATGAGTGTTTTTACTTTTGGTTGTTCATCCCAAGCTGTTAATGAGATTTACAATAAATCCTATGATGTTTCCATTGACTTGGATGAATTTGAAGATTTAATTGTGGCTGCTGTCGAAAAGGCCTCGCCGGCTGTTATTGGCGTTAGTAATTATCAAAGAACTTTTGGGTCTTTTCAAATGAAAATCACTTCGACAGGAAGCGGTGTAATTTATGAATGCCGTGCCCAAATGCAAGATGATTCGTATATTGATGATTGCGCCAGCACCAAAAATCGCTCCGATGTTAAACACTATGAATATTTAGCAATCACCAATCGTCATGTCATCGAAAAAAATAATGCTTTAAAAGTTTATCTTGGTGAAGAACGATTAAAAATCAGTGCTTCACTGTTAGGAAGCGATAACAAAATTGATTTAGCGGTCATTACTTTTAACCATCATAAATATATTCAACCGCTTACTTTTGCTGATTCAGATTTGATTAAACGCGGGAGTTTTGCCATTGCCATTGGCAATCCCTCCGGTTATGATTATTATGGTTCCGCGACTTTTGGGATTATTTCTTTTCCCAAACGCTATTTGAGTGATGATACTGATGGCGATAATATTGGCGATTGGGAACAAGAGTATATTCAACATGATGTCGCTATCAACCCCGGCAATAGTGGGGGTGCCTTAATTGATATTGAAGGTAATTTAATTGGTATCAACACTTTAAAATTAGTATCTGAAGATATTGATAATATGGGATTTGCTATTCCCAGCAATGTTGTTTCGGAAGTTGTTAAAGATTTAGAAAAAGGGAAACAACCGTTTAGGCGAATACTAGGAATCACGATTTTGGATGTTTATGCCATTTTAAATCCGGAAGATTTTACTAATTCCGATAGCTTTAAAAATTATACAATTCCTGAAAATATTACATCAGGTTTATATGTGGAAAGTGTTGCTAACAACCAATTAGCCTCCGGTTATTTATTTGCCGGTGATATTATTTTAGCGGTTGATGAGCAAAAAATTTATTATGTATATGATTTTCGAAAACTGTTAAACAGTATTCCTGTTGGTCAAACCTTAAATTTAGAAGTTTATCGCGACAATCAAATTGTCAAGGTCAACATTCCTGTATGATGGAGGAAATATGAATATATTTAAAAAAATTTTTGTTTTCATTTTCGTTCTTTTGGGAAGTTCACTGTTAATCGGTTGTGATGGTTCCTTATTCCCTAATGGCAATCCGATTGTTGTGGATGACAATCAACCGACTGGGGTAACCATTACTGTTCCGCCTCATGGCTCAGTCATTGAAGTTGGAAAGACAGTACAATTAACAGCGACCGTTGCTCCGCAAACTGCTGATCAATCGATTACTTGGACAAGCAACAATGAAGAAGTTGCGACGATAGATAGTAATGGGCTGGTGAGTGGTGTTGGTCCTGGCCGTGTTAAAATTACGGCAACAGCCACAGCAACGGCTAATTCATCCAAACCGAAAAAGGCTTATGCTTATTTCAAGGTTGTTTTAGCTCCTGTTGAGGTCACTGCGATTACGATTAGTGGACCAATTGAAGTTTATGTTGATGGGACAATCAAACTGAATTATTCCTTAACTCCGGAAAATGCTACAACGGAAGTCACCTGGTCAGTCGATAATCCTGATTTGGCTACAATCGATGCCAATGGCAAGTTAACTGGAAAAGCGGTTGGCTTGGTTAAAGTAACTGCAACAAGCAAAAATAAAGTTACTAATACCCACCAAGTTAATGTTCTTGCGAGAACTATTCCTCCAGAAGAAATAATTATTTTGGGTAGAAACGAAATTGCAATTGGCAAAACGGTGCAATTAGTTGTTAGAACTACACCGGTGGGCAGTATCAATTCGGTGACATGGGCCAGCTCCAACCCTGATGTTGCTTCTGTTTCAGAAACCGGCTTAGTGCACGGAATATCGGAAGGAACAACGCAAATCAGTGCTGTTTCGACTTTAAACAACTCGCTTCAGGCCACTTTCGCTATTCGGATTATTGATAATTCCATTAGCATTGATTTTCAACAAGCCGTTATTGATGTCATTTATCAAACCAAAAGTTCTATTCTTGGGGTCTCTAATTATGTATTTGATTCAACTCTAAACCAATATAAAAAGAGCTCCATTGGTAGTGGTTTTGTTTATGAAGTTTGGTTTGAATTAACTGATAAAAGTATTGTTCATAGCATTGATGATTTGGTCACGTTTGACGATGTAGAAAAATATTGCTATTATTTGGTCACCAATAAACATGTTGTGGAAGGATCCGATGCATTAAAAATTTATTTATCGGAAGAAGACAGAGAAATTCCGGCTACCTTAATGCAATATGATGATAAAGTTGATTTGGCAGTTGTTTATTTTGAACACAACCGTTACCTCAAACCGCTTGTTTTAGGGGATTCTGATTTAATGCAAAGTGGAGAATTTGCCATTGCTATTGGTAATCCTTCGGGGTATGAGTATTCTTCTTCCGCCACTTTCGGCATTATCTCCCATCCCAAACGTTATATATCCGATGATACGGATGATGATGGCATTAATGATTGGGATGCTGAATACATTCAACACGATGTTGCCATTAATCCAGGTAACAGTGGTGGACCATTATTAAATTTAAGAGGCGAAGTCATCGGTGTTAATACCATGAAATTCGCTGCTGCCGATATTGATAATATGGGATTTTCCATCCCCAGCAATGTCGTTTCTGGGTTAGTGGATTTACTAGAACAAGGCTTAAAACCAACGCGTGCTAAAATTGGTGTCACTGTAATGGAAGTTGTTGCTCTTCGTGAATCGCCACAACCGGATATAGTTTTGCCCGATGAAGCGACCTTTGGTCTTTTTGTGGCTGAGGTTTCTCCTAATAGTGTCGGTGCTAAAGGCGGCATTTTACCGAATGACATCATTTTGACATTTAACGGTGTTGAATTATTTAGATCCCTTGCTCTAAGAGCGGAACTTGGTAAAATAATCGTTGGTTCCGGTCAAGAAATTGAAGTTACTGTTTTAAGAAACGGGGAAATTTTGACCCTTACTTTGATATTCTAATAATAACTGACTTTTTGATAGTCATCATGAAACAAACCCCATTTTCGCATGGGGTTTGTTTTTTATGACATTCTAAGTTTTGATAGTTCGACTCTTTAGCGAATTTATTAATACTCAAGTGGTCTTTTATTCTCCGCATTGGATGAATTCCACAATCCTTTTCCATTGTTCTTCCTTTGATAACGAAGATTGATTGCAATCGCCGATTGCAAAAATGTGGCTAAGGCTGGTTTGCAAGTAATAGTTAGTGATAATGGTGGTATTATCTCTTAATAAATCTATTTTCGCAACCGTTTGCGGATTAGAAAAGATTAAATAGTCAAAAGTTAGCTTATGATTCGTCGCGTAAGGCGATACTAATATTTGTTCTTCACCAACCACTAGAAAGTTAATATTGGTAAAAAGGTGAGTTGGGATGGGGGCATTGGTAATAATCAACAAATCATAATGCATAGTATTTTTCCTTTGCTTGTAATTATACTAAAAAATTACATGAACTTCAACCGAAAAAGAAGTAGTCAAAATTATATCTTTATGTTAAAA
>Ga0116183_1000302_pt1 | contig 58080 bp, 49 predicted proteins | sample AD_UKC078_MetaG_FD_89753 | JGI IMG/M metagenome (GOLD analysis project Ga0116183, IMG submission 89753) | Active sludge microbial communities of municipal wastewater-treating anaerobic digesters from USA - AD_UKC078_MetaG | ecosystem: Engineered > Bioreactor > Anaerobic > Digestate | place: USA...
AACTCCATTGTATCCCCAAAATGGCATTTTCAATTATCTCTTGCGAGTACTTTTCATCAACCAAACTATCCCATTTACTAATTGCATCTTCATAGTTTGAAAGATTAAATTGAGAGTTTGCAATACCAGAAATAACTTTATAGTTCTCTTCGCTGTCAGGGTATTCTTGCAGATATTCAGTAAATAGCTCAATTGCTTGCAAATAGTTCTCTGCATTATAAGCAGCGTTTGCAGCAGCAAGCTTATACTTACCTGGTTCATTGAACTGCTCTGACAGCTGTTTATAAATATTTTTAGCTTCATCATATCGCTTTAGGAGATTTAAAGTCCACGCTTGCCTTGCCCATATAAGTTCCAATGATAGTTGATCAGGCACTTTACTTTCAGCCTTCTTATAGTGTTTTAAGGCATCACTATACTTTCTTTCACTAAAGACGATATTTCCCATTAAGAGATACTTATCAAATAAATAATCTTCATCTTCAGGGACGCTTGATAAATATGTTTTAGCCTTAGAATAATCTTTTAATGCATATTCTATATAGCTAAGCTTTAGATATGCAGCACCAAGATCTATTTTGCCTGATAGCGACACTCGAAAATGCTCTTTTGCAAGATTATAGTGCTTCTTAGACAGCTCTATTTCGCCTAAGTAATAATTGCTCATTCCTGCTTTTGCAGAGTTTGGATAGTCAGTTACTATCTTTTTAAAATAGTAATAAGAGCTATCAACTTGAGAGGTTTGATACAAGCATATAGACAATTTAAACATTAATTCATCGATAAAAACAGAGTTTGGATATGCTTTATAAAAGTCAGAAGCGATATTAATACACTCTTTTTTCTTTGACAAATAAAACAAACATTCTGTTTTTATGAAATATACTTTTTCTTCAAATTCTCTCTTTAGAATATCTGAGCCAATATTTCCAGTACCAAAGCTCAAAGCTTTATCCAGATAGCTTATTGCATCATTATAGTTCTTCTGCTTATATAGACTAAACGCTATTTGATAATATATATCACCAGTCCATTTTTGATCAGGGTTGTTAATTAAAAAGTTGTTCAACTCATCAATTGTAGAGTTAATATCACCACTTGATTTACTATTTATAATCTGAAAAAAGCTATTACTTTTAATTTCTGAATCATTAGTTGTACTAACCAGCTGTTCTAAAGTTTGAATCCCCTCTATTAATTCGCCTTTTTTAATAAGAGCAAGCCCCTGATAATATGTTTTACGATCATCTGGGCTATCGTACTTGCTAATATATTCGATTGCCAAATCATACTCATTGAGTTGAATCAATGCATTTAATTGGTGAAAAAACAGGTTTTGTTGTACTTCGTTCAAACCACTAAATTGCGAATTATGATAAGTGACAAAATAGCTGTCTATTGTCTGCATTAAGTTCGACCATTCTTTATGTTTCTCTTGATAGTCAACAAGGATTATCGTTGCAAAATCGACATTGTCAATATTTTTACTATGAGCCAAAATATCAGCATAGAGAGAGTCTGCACTACTTCTTTCACCAGATTCTAAGCATAGGTTTAATAATCTATAGTTAACTTCAGTATTATCTTTATTAATCTTATTATAGTATTCTTTAGCTTTAATGTAATTACTTTCTTTCATAAAATGATCACCAATTAAGAGATACATTTTATTTGCGCCCTCCAGCTTTCCATATTTCTTCAAGTATGTATTTGCATACACAAACATCAGGTCTTCTTGCCCAATATTTTGCGAATTTTCAGTTTGTAATAATAACCAATACTGCTCTAAAACAGGGGTCAGCCGACTATTATTAATTGAGTTTAAAATTGTTTCTGCTTCAAGAAAGTCTTTCTCTTGTATCATTATATCAGCTTGAATAAGGCTAATCTCGTTTTTAAACTCAGAATATGGATACTTCTTCATAAAGTCTTTTGTTTCATCGAGAGCGAGCCGATAGTATTTATCTTGCATCAAGGCTTTTATAAAAAACACATCTTCTTTTTCTGTAGCAAACAATAAAACAAAAACTGAACAAGTTAATATTAGTAAGAATTTCTTCATTTAACACCCCATATTATATTTGAATACCAAAATAATTATTTAAGATAATTAGTCAAACATAAAAAAAAGGCTGTCGTTAAAAACAGCCTTTTTATTGAGTTAATTGGTTATTTTTTAGTCTATTGGGCTAAACATATCTTTGCCAACACCACATGCTGGGCAAGTGTAATCTTCAGGTAAGTCTTCGAATGCAATATTGTCATTTTCAGCTGGGTCATATACCCATCCACAAACGTCGCATACATACTTTTGCATAATATCTCCTTTTATTTATTTCACCTATATTCTAATATAGTGTGTTTTTTAATAATTCTCGATGTGAATTTCAAAATATTTTCTATCATGTTTACATGCAGGACAAACCTCTGGTGCTTCGATATTCTCAGTAATATATCCACAATTTAAGCATTTCCAGAAAACCTTGCCGTCTTTTTTGAAAACTTCATGTTCTTTGACATTTTTTGCAAGCTTTCTATAACGATATTCGTGTTTTTCTTCTACTTTAGCAATAATTCTAAATGCTGCAGCAACATCTTTGTAACCTTCTTCATCTGCATCTTTTGCAAATGAAGGGTAAAGCTCTGCCCATTCTTCATTTTCGCCATTAGCTGCGCTTTCGAGGTTTTTGAAAGTATCTTTTGATAAAGCAACAGGATAAGCTGCATCATTCAAAACGATCATTTCGTCTTCCATACCATGCTCAATAAGCTTTTTATAAAAGACTTTTGCGTGCTCTTTCTCGTTTTCTGCTGTCTCTAAGAAGATATTTGCAATCTGCAAAAATCCTTCTTTTTTAGCTGCACTTGCATAATAAGTGTAACGAGTTCTTGCTTGTGATTCTCCTGCAAAAGCTTTCATTAAATTTTGAGCTGTTTTACTATTTTTAAATTCAGACATTTTATCTCCTTTTTATTTTTTATTACTCCATAACATATGCAAATTACAGAACTCTCTGACTTCAATGACGTCTTCAAGTTTAATACAAAACTCTGCGACTGGCTTCATTCCTGGCTTGAGTTCTTTACGATATACACCATCTTTTGTCAACACTTCAATAAATTCAATAAAGTGTTCTGTTACCATTGGGTGCTCTACACTACCAACAGTTACTCTGATACCATTTTCAATTGCTTCAACAACTGGCACGTGTTTTTCATTAGCAGCATCTTCAGTATTTGATTTTAATAAAATCATAGGTTCTCCGCAGCATACAAGTTCACCACCACCTACAGATGTTACTTCAACTAAATTCTTGCATCTTTTGCAATAATACATAGAACGTAATGCGATCATTTTTATCCTCCATATTTATCGTTTATTAAAAGATAATTAAAAGATTAAAGTATAGCAAACAATTTTTACTTTTTTTTAGCTTTTGTCAATCTTTTTCCTTTTTTTATCATACAAACATATATTTATCAATGTATGACTCATGATTAACTCACTTTTTATCAATACATTACTTCAGATTTGTAATTGTTTTAAAAATCAACTTGAAAACTCCCTCATTTAACTATTAAATTTGGCACCAAAAATGGAGCAAATAATTCTGTTATCTGGTCTATTTTTACTAATATCCTCTTCAATATTGTATATGACTATTTATCAATTATATATCCATGTGATTCCTCTTGGATTCCCCTTACTATCTTGGAGAATGAACGGTAATCTTATAGGAATCTAAAGAGAATGCAAAGGAGATTTATTATGAATTTTGAAGAGATAAAAAATGATGTGCTTTATTATCAAAAATCTTTAAAATAATTCTTCGTCAATTTCAAAAATGACATACAAGGGATACCAACTCAACCTATTAGTAAAGAAAAAATGAGTTGAGGTTATTGTTTGACTTTGATTATTTGTCTTATTGATCTTTATTTAATAGCCTTATTCCGATTTTCAATAATTTCATTTGACAAATTTTAATAAAAATAAAATTTAAAAATAAAATAATAATATTATATGGAGGCTATTGTGAAAAACATCTTGGTAATTGGTGCAGCGGGTCAGATTGGTTCAGAGTTAGTACCTGCTTTAAGAAATAAGTATGGTAAAAACAATGTGGTTGCAGCAGATCTAAATACAGAGTTGAATGCAGAAATACTACAAGACGGGCCATTTTACAAGCTTGATGTTTTGGATACAGATTCTATTGTAAAAACAATTAAAGAACATAAAGTTGATACAATTTATAATTTAGTAGCTCTTTTATCTGCACGCGGAGAAGCAGACCCACAGTTATCTTGGAAAATTAATATGGGAGGCTTAGTAAACCTACTTGAAATATCAAGAGAATATAACTGTGCGATCTTTACACCGAGCTCAATCGGTGCATTTGGACCAAGTACACCAAAAGATAAAACACCACAAGATACAATTCAGCGTCCAACAACGATATATGGTGTTACAAAGGTTGCAGGCGAATTATTATGCGATTATTACTATAAAAGATTCGGTGTAGATGCACGTGGCGTACGTTATCCAGGTATTATTTCAAATGTTACTGCCCCTGGTGGCGGGACAACCGACTACGCTGTGCATATTTATTATGATGCAATTAAGCAAAAGAATTACAGCTGTTTTTTGAGCGAAGACACCTCGCTTGATATGATGTATATGCCAGATGCTATTAGAGCAGCTATTGATGTTATGGAGGCAGACCCAGCTCGCCTCATTCATAGAAATTGTTTTAATGTTACTGCAATGAACTTTACCCCGAAAGAAATAGCAAAAGAAATCAAAAAGCATATACCAGAGTTTGAAATAAGCTATAATGTTGACCCTGTCAGACAAGCAATTGCTGATTCATGGCCCAATAGTATGGATGACTCAGCGGCACGTGATGAATGGGGTTGGAAACATGAATACGATCTGAAGAGCATGACAGATGATATGCTTAAAGTGTTGAAGAATAGATAATATTTTTATTTTCAACTATATATTTTAAATAAATGGCAATTTTTGGAATAGGCATTGATATAATTGAAGTTGAGCGTGTAAAGCAGGCTATTGAGCGTTCAGAAAACTTCAAGAAGCGGGTTTTTAGTGCTGAAGAAATTGCACTTTGTGATAAAAAGCCCAAGCCATATCAGAGTTACGCTGCTCGTTTTGCAGCAAAAGAAGCCGTATTCAAGGGTATGGGTACTGGCTGGATTGATGGTATGGCTTGGACAGATATTTCAATTATTAATGATGATGATAATAAGCCTGTTGTACAGGTATTCAATAAAGTAAAAGAATTCTTTGCAGAGAATAAGATAAAAGTGGTGCAAATTAGTTTGACCCATTTGAAAGACATTGCGCAAGCATTTATTATCCTAGAACAATAAGTGTTATATTTTGTATCACTACAATTGCTCAAAAATGGATAGCTGATTATTTAGTAGAATATAAACAATAGTTTTTTTTAACTTTTTACTCTTTATACAAGGCAAAAATAGTAATTTTAGTAATTTTCTAAATAAAAGTTGATTTAGGCATTCATCTTGCTTATATTATATCAAATCACTATTATGGAGGAGAAATGTTAAAGAAAATTACTTTTAGTTTATTACTACTTCTTTTTAGCTTCACCTTGTTTTCACAAACAATAAGTGTTGTGCCGCAAACTCTCGATCTAAAACAAGGAGAAGTTGCTCAAATCAAAGTGAAGATTACAATTCCAGAAAATCAGCACTGTACTAAACAAGAAGACTATTTATATGTTGATTTTGATGAAGATTCTGGTTTAACAGTTACTGGGATTACCTATCCACAAAGTGACAAGCAAGATGAGTTTGGTAATGATGTTTATTATGGCGAAGTAGTTTTAAATGCTGAAATCAGCTCAACAAGTAGCCTTACAGAGGGTTCACATGAACTTGAAATGTTAGTTGGCTACCAATTTTGCAATGAAGAAGGCACATGCTTGCTGCCAGAAGAAGAAAGAATACCTTTAAACATTAATATGATTGCTGGCGATAGCACAGATATTGATGTAATGTCTATTTTAAAATTCATTTTATTGGCATTTATTGGCGGTATAATACTTAATGTAATGCCCTGCGTCTTGCCAGTACTATCTATCAAAGCTTTAAGCATAGTAAAGCAAAGCCATCAAGATAAAAAAGATATTTTCAAACATTCATTAGCCTATACCTTTGGCATATTGTTATCATTTCTAATATTGAGTACAATAGTTATTTTAATTAAACTCTCTGGCGAGCTTGTAGGTTGGGGATTTCAATTCCAAAACCCAACTTTTGTGATCGTACTATACAGCGTGATGTTTGTATTTGCTCTGTCAATGTTTGATGTGCTGATATTCCAAGCTCCTGGCATGAATGTAGCATATCAAGCTTCAGGTAAAACTGGTTTTTCTGGCTCATTTTTAAGTGGTATCTTTGCAGTTATTCTTGCTACTCCTTGCACAGCCCCATTCCTTGGCACAGCGCTTGGTTTCGCTTTTAGCCAGCCTCCATTTATTATTCTTGCAATATTCTTGGCAATTGGTTTGGGCTTAGCAATGCCTTTCTTGATGATTGGTATTTTCCCTTCATCAATCAAAATCTTACCAAAACCAGGTAATTGGATGAACATCTTCAAAGAAGCAATGGGATTCTTATTATTGGCTACATCTGTATGGTTGCTCAATGTAGTATACACTCAGCTCGGTGGGTCAAATCTTATTAGAGTACTATTCTTCACCGTAGTTTTAGCTTTAGCATCATGGCTATATGGTACTTTTGTAAAACCTCAATACTCAAAAGCAAAACAATGGGTAATGACCATAATCGCTGTATTAGTAGTTGTTTTCGGTGCTTATTTCTTATTACAATTCAAAGAAGCAGATTCAGTAAATTCAGCAGAAGCAGCTCATGCAGATGGACTATGGAAGACTTTTTCAGAAGAAGCAGTATATGCCCTTATCGATGAAGGAAAGCCCGTGTTTGTAGACTTTTCAGCTGAATGGTGTATGACATGCAAAACAAATGAAACAACTGTTTTATGGACAAAAGAAATCGAAGATGCTTTTACAAATAAAGGGGTGACTCTCTTTGCTGGTGATTACACACGTAAAGACCCTATTATCCATGCTTGGTTAAAGAAATTCAATAAAGCAGGCGTACCGCTTTACTTATTATATATACCAGGACAAAATGAACCAATAGTATTTCCAGAATTGATCACTAAAGGTATGATATTAGACAAGCTATCTCTAATCCCTGATTCTATAATTGAGGGAGAAAATTAATGAAACGATTTCTTTTATCAATCACACTATTGAGCATTTTGTTTCTATTTGTTGCATGCGATAGATTTGATCAAGATTATTTAGTTGTAATCAAGGTTGAAGACTTTATCAGCACATTTACATCTACAACTCAAAACGCACTTATTTCACATGATACAAATAGTATCATGGCGTTTTATGCAGACAATTATATGAACAATGGCATAGACAAAGATGAAAGCAGAGCTTTTTATAATCAAGAATGGTCTAATAACGTTCAATTTGAAGTTACATTGCTTGATGAAAGCAGCCTTAAATATAGTATACACATTTTTGATGAGGATCTAAATGTCGATACACAATGGGAAGATTATGCAAAAAAGATCGGTAATACATATTATTGGTATGGCGATCAAGAAAACCCTAATATTCAACCACAAGCAAAGCAAGTCGCATTAGTAGAGGTTTTAACTGCACTCTGGTGCTCAAATTGCCCTGATGTTGAACATGCACTTGACGCTATTTATGCTAATATACCACAACAGATGATTATGCTAAACTACCATGTCGGTGACCAATTAACACTAAGTGATTTAAACTCAACACCTTACTATGGTATAACAGCACCAACAGTTTTGTTTCAAGGAACAACACAAATAAGCGGTGCAGGTCAAACTCAAATCGACCAGTATCAGACGGTTATAAACAATATCATTAGCTCTGATGCAGACATATCATTTGATAATATTAGCTTTAATAAAGAATCAAATAAGGTTACAGGATCGGTAAAAATTAATACACATTCTAATATGAGTTTTGAAAATACTTACCTACGTTTAGCCATTTACGAAAAAGAGACAGATAAAGCTCATTTGATTACACATGAATTGGCAAAAAACGTCGTGCGTGCAAGAGCTATGGTAGATTTATCAGACAAAGACATAAATAATTCAATTGACTTCACTATCAACTTCACCAATACACTTGATGATGACACTTACTTAGTTATCTGGGTTCAAAAAAATGTAAGCTTTGATGCAATTAACCCAGAAACCGATAGAGTGTATAATGCAATCGAAATGCCACTAAATACAAGGAGATAAAATGAAAAAGACTATTTTTATTGTAGCACTATTAGTGTTAAGTATGAGCCTATTTGCCCAAACAAAGAAGATTCAAAACATGACCTTTGAAGACATCAATGGTAAAAAAATAAGTACAGATAAACTATTGGCTAAGGGACCTATTGTACTGGACTTTTGGGCAACATTTTGTGCACCTTGTATGAAATCACTCCCTGCTTATAATCAATTAGCAGATAAATATCCTAATGTTACATTCATTGCTGTTTCTTCTGATAGCCCAAGAGCAAAAGACAAAGTTATTAAGACAGTGAAAAGCCTTAAACTTAATATGACCACTGTCATTGACGGTAATAGAAGTATTCAAAAGGCTTTCAACGTAAAAGAAATACCTGAGACTTATCTTATTAACCAAAAAGGCGAAATAGTCTTTCATCACAATGGCTATGTTCCAGGGGATGAAAATAAATTAGCAACAGAAATAGACAAGGTTTTGAAAGGAACTAAATAATGCAATTAAATAAAACGTCTTTGGTTTTTGCTTTATTAATTCTATCTTTTATTACACTAAATGCTCAAGACTATTTTAGTATCTCTGGCGATAATCAAGCAAAATACATATATAGAGTAGCTGAAGATTCTTTAAAGAATTACTTTAATGATGAACTAAATCTAAATGTTAATTATAATAACTTAACTTTTGGCATGAGTTTTAAAGCTAATTTACCAAAGTACAATCAATATGAAGCAATTGATGAGCTACGTCCTTCACAAATATCTTATCAGTGGGATGAGAGATTTTTATCCTACGATAAAGATCAGTACTTTTTGCAAGCTGGTACTATCGAAGAAGCTTTTGGCTCTGGTATTACTCTTAGAGCTTGGAACGATAAAGATAATGATAGAGACAAAAGGCTCGATGGCGCTCTGATACGTTATACACCAGAATATGTTAACCTAAAAATAGTCTATGGTGCTCTTAGAAATGATATTACTGAACAACAAATTTTTAAAAATGATATAGTCACTGGTGTAGATGCTGAAGTGAACGCTTTACCTGGTCTAAAACTTGGCGCTGGTGTTACTCAATATAAACAAAAAGAAGCGACAACGAGTTATCTCGCTTATAATCATCGAAATATTTATTCAGGAAGAGGTTCTTTTTTAAACAATTTACTAAGTATTAGCACAGAGTATGCGGAGATTAGGTATGAACATAATGTGCCCAAAACACATCGTGGACATGCTTTCTACAATTCCAATAGTTTATTCTTAGAGAACATTACACTAAATATTGGCTATAAAAAGTACTATAACTTCAATTATAATATGTCTGATTTGCCAGCTTTAAACCACTATGACCAATTACTTTCCAGTATTGCAAACATCAAGACAGAAGAAGGACTGAGCGGCGATATAAGCTATTCTCCAAACTTCTCAAATGAAATTAATATGCATTACTCTGAAGCATGGAATGAAAACTTTAAGATTCGCTTTGCGAACGCTTTTGCTGAGTATAAGTATAATGCTGATGATTACGGTATACAAGCTGAATATGAACAAATCGAAACCAAAAACCAACCTGCAAACAGCTGGGAAAAAGAAATGCACCCTGGTGTGACATTTGATTTTTATAGCTTTGCTTTTCCATTAACAGTCAAGGGCAAATGGGGCGTTAAACAACAAACCCACGGCGATGATGAAATTACTTTACAACAACCTTTTATTCAAGCTGATATCAAGCTAAATGACTTGTTTGCTTTCTCAATTATCTCCGAATTTGAGTTTAATGATGATAAAAATGAGACATGGGTAGGCGGCGAATTAAAGGCTAATATCGGCGATCATTCCGAGTTAAAGATATTTGCTGGTAAAGAAAAAGGCGGTAAGGTCTGCAGAAATGGTGTGTGCAAATACCAAACACCTTTTGAAGGTATACGCTTAGAACTTTCAACAAACTTTTAAATATGAAAAGAGGTAATATGAAACGAACAATCCTATTAATAGCAAGTTTAACCATCTTAAGCTTGCCATTACTCGCACAAAACTGGCCTTACTTCCCAAAAACTAATGTGTGGGAAGTATTTGTTGATGAAGAGAATACCGCATTAAATAATGGTATTGCAGCAACTGATGCGGATTACCCTGATGATGAAGCTATTATTTTAAGGTATTATCCAAACTCTAATCCTTTAGGAAACTCCGATACTCAAGCTATAATCAATAATTATAATGTCAACACTTTCCCTTCGGCTTACTTCAACAGAGATCTTAAGATAAAGAGTGCTAAAGCTCATTTAAATGAAGGAAACCCTTTTAAAGCACAAATTAGCAAACATTTATATGACCCAGCAGCAATGTTTATTAGCAATCTCGCTTTTAATACTCAATCCCACACTATCACATGTTCTGTAATTGATGCTCTCGATGAAAATGTTATGCCTAATCTCACCTTACAGTACCTTGTTGTAGAAAATAATGTCTCTGGTGTAAATAATGTCGTAAGGAAAATCGCTTCAGATCAGATTAACTTTACAAGTGATGGAGCATTACTTCAACTTAGTAAAGTCATTGACTTGGATCAGTCATGGAATGTAAATAACTTAAAAATAGTAGCATTAATCCGAGATAATGAAGATAATATTCTACAAGCAGCCTCAACTAACCCTGTTCCTTTTAACAAATTAAGACTTGTTAGCCAATCGTCTCGCTATGCAATAAGCAATTCTGAATTCTTTGAAATGCCTTATATTGACGTTATGAACACAGCTTTTGGTGCAAATGCAATAATAGACTTTAGTATAAATGTACTGCCAACTTATCTACCTAATAATTGGATGTTGACTTATTGTGACCATAGTAACTGCTATTCTGGCGAATCTAAACATACAGTCGAAGCTGGGCAGTACTTCTCATTTCACCCATCTGTGATGCCAAATGGAGAGGGCTCTGCCCTATTTTACTTCAATGTAACAGTTGATGGTATGCCTGATGTTAAGATACCTTTCAACTTCCTAACCCCAAGTGCTGACATTCTCATGATAGACGATGATGGTGTAAAAACCACAGAAACAGCTTATCTTGAAGGACTTGACTATACAGGTATGAGCTATGCAATCGCAGACATGAATGTACTTGATTTTGATAACTTTAACTTTTCAAACTATAACAATATTATTTGGAATATGCACACCCCCTATACCACTGTACCAAATACTATTATCCCAAACCTAAACTCATATATTACTGAGGGTGGTAACCTCTACTTAGCTGGTACAAGTGTCGGTTGGGCAATGACAAATGACAATTCTACGTTTAAATCTGACGCTACAAATAATTTCTACGCTTCTACAATAGGAGCTGCTGTTGCAGGTACTTTGGAGAACAATAATAGTGTAAATGGTATTGCTTATACTGCTGGTGATGGTTTTAATCTCTCTTTTGCACAAACACCTGAAGAATTTAAACAAATTGAGCCTGAATACTTAGATTTACCTACATCAAACAGTTCAACACCAATTTTCATTAATAATGGTAATAATAACCAGTTTATGGGTATCTCAAATAGCCTTGTACTGGGGAAAATCATTTATACAACATTCTCTTTAGAAGGTATGAACTGGAATAGTAATAATTCTCTTAGTGAAAAATGGCTCACCAGAGTGATGTATGAATTCGGTAATGAAACAGCTACTGATGAGATCGTAAAGCCAATTAATAATTCACTCAGATTATCCACTTACCCTAACCCATTTAGCCAGGCAACACAAATCAAGATCGACTCCCAAGAAGCAAATGCTAATCTTGAAATATTCAATGTAAAAGGTCAAAGAGTACATAAGAAAACCGTTCAGATTAATAATGGAACTGCCGACTATACTTGGAATATGAATAGCTTACCAAGTGGCGTTTACTTCATTAAGGTTAGTTCAGGCAATCAATCACAAACAAAAAAAGTATTAAGCTTTAAATAATTATGAAAATAAGAAGCAATTCTTATAAAGAAACAAAAAGAAAGGAAGTTAAGCATGAAAAAAGCGTTGCTGCTAATATTCAGCAGTATGCTGTTCATATGGACTTTGAGCGCCACAGCGACAAACTTCGTTGGTGAAGTCTTCGCCCGCGCGGGTTGCGGTTATTGTCCATCAGCTCAGTTAGGGCTGGAACAGATATATGACGGGCATCCAAATGTTATACCGATTTTATGGTATGGTGGATCCTCGCCAGCATATAGTTCAAGAGGAAGTTTTTACGGATTAGATGGTGTTCCTGATGCAAGATTTAATGGGAATATCAATGTAGTTGGTGGTGCTGGAAGCACCATGTACAGCTATTATTTACCAAAATACAACGAAATCATTGCCAGAAATAGCCCTCTTGAAATGTCAAACACCCTTAACATCGGAAACAACCAACTTATTGTAAACACAAATGTAGTGCTTACAGGCGATGTTACACAAACCAATAACAAGCTTGTCACCGTACTAACCAGACATAATACTACTGGTGGTAACAGATTTTTAGGCTTAGAATATCACGAGCAACCGTTTAACCTCACAACTGAAGGACAAACCCAAGATTATACTGCTTCTTTTACCTTTAACCAGTCATGGAATTTACAAGAACTTAAAGCAGTTTCTTTCGTACAATCATGGTCTGGAGATAAGATTATCTTACAAGGTACACAGACAGCTTTTTCAGGCTTACTGGCGTTCTTTACTGCTGATATCACAAGCGGTGTTAGAGACCTAACTGTCAATTTTAAAGATATTTCCTTCCCAGAAGGCGGTGTATTAGAATGGCAATGGGACTTTGATAATGACGGAGTAATTGATTCTTACGAACAATATCCAACATTCACTTACACAGAACCTGGCACATATACCGTATCTTTAACTGTATCTGACGGCACTGACAATAACACCTCTGAAATTACTGACCTAATCACTGTTTATGATACTGATAATGCTCAAGGGCTTGCTCAAGGTGTGTGGCACCCAGATAATGGCACTTATTATATCGTTGATGATATAACAGTCCCTGCTGATGCTTATCTTGAAATCTTACCAGGCACACAAATTGTTTTTAATGAAAACACAAAAATGTTTGTCAATGGTACAATAGTAGCCAATGGAACAGAGGAAAACCCAATAAGATTCTTTTCTGAAAGCAATTGGAAAGGAATAGTTTTTGAGTATTCAGAAAATGACAATGAGTTTGCTTATTGCGAATTTATGAATGCTGATGGTTCTGCTCTAAAGATTACTAATTCAAATGTAAAGATAAACTCTTGTAACTTTACAAATAATACAGGAGCTGCAACTGCTGGTGCAGTTGATATATCTGGAACCAGCATTGTTGAAATTAAAAACTCATTCTTTGCCAACAACAAATCGTCAAACAATGCTGGTGCTATCGGTATTGCAAGTAGCACTGTTGACTTAAAAAATAACATCATAGCTAATAACACAGGTCAAAATGCCGGCGCTTTGATAGTTAAGAACAGTGCAACCTTAAATGCTATCAATAATACTATTGCAAATAATGTATCTGTTGCAAGCTCTGGTGCGCAAATCTTAAATATTGGATCAACAGTAAACATTATGAATACCATTTTCTATGGTGCATCAGATATCCTAAACTTAAATGGATTCTTTGAAACTACATATTCAAATATGGTAAATGCAGACTCAAACACTGGAAACATCAATCAAGATCCTATGTTTGCAAACCCATCTGCAAGCTCAGGCTATGAAACAGCTACTCAATTCTCAGATTGGCTGTTGCAAGCTTCTTCTCCATGTATTGATGCTGGTAATCCTGATGCCCAATACAATGACAAAGAAGACCCTGCTTCACCTGGCAATGCCCTGTACCCATCATTTGGTACACTAAGAAATGACATGGGAGCATTTGGCGGTCAAGGTCAATTTAATGGTTGGGTAGACAGCAATGAATATATCATTATTAAGCCCAAAAACCTATCAATTTCTGCTTATCCTAATCCATTCAACCCAAGTGTCAACATCGAGCTTAATAGAAGCAAAAACAATGCCGAAAACGTTCATGTCGATATTTACAATGTTAGAGGGCAGAAGATTAATAATTTGTTTAACCAATATACAAACGAGAAAACTATCAGACTGTCCTGGAATGGTATAGATAAAAATGGTAAAGCAATGCCTTCTGGTATTTACTTTATTAAAGCTGTTACTGAAAGTGATGCGACAACTAAAAAGATAATCTTGCTCAAATAATGATGCTAAAATAATATAAAGACCTGCTACCAAGCAGGTCTTTACTTAAAAAAATATACTACTTGCCAATACAATTGAAAGTCTTTACTTGACTTTTACAGATAAGTTCTTTATAAATGAGTTATCATAGTGTGATAATAACAAGAGAAAACAAATCATAACAAAAAAGAAAGGGGAAGCTTATGAAAAAAGCAATACTGCTAGTCATCGGCAGTTTGCTGTTCGTAGGAATGCTATGTGCAAGCCAGATTAACATCCTCGTCGAATTATTCTCTCAATCGGGTTGCTCATATTGTCCATCCGCTCAGTTAGGGCAGGAACAGCTTTATGACGGTCATCCACACGTTGTACCAATTTTGTGGTACGGTGGATACTCGCCAAATTATAGTGCAAGAGCTAGCTTCTATGGAGTTAGCGGAATCCCACACGCTCGTTTTGCGGGTAATGAATCTGCTGTTGGAGGTTCAACAAGCGGCTCAACTTACCCAACCTACTTAAATAAGTATAATTCAATTATCAATCGTGTCAGCCCATTTGAAATGTCAAATACATTTTATCAAATTGGCGACCAGTTCGCTGTAACAACGAATATCGCTATCACTGAAAACTTTACTTCAACAAATACCAAAGTTGTTACTGTACTGGTAAAACACGACCCTACCGTTCGTAGATTTTTAGGTATTGCTTACCATGAACAAGATTTAACCATTTCAAATGTCGGCTCATCTGATGCATATCTTGCTACCTTCCCCAATGATCCTACTTATAACTTAGATCAAATCAAAGCTGTAACTTTTGTTCAGACCTTTGCAAATGACAAAGAAGTCTTTCAATCATGTCAATCAGATTTTGCTGGCGAACTACCTATTTTATGTAATTTCGTAAGCAGCATTACTCATGGTCCAAAAGATTTAACTGTTGGCTTTAATGATATCTCTCTTTCTACAGACGATATCATCTCTTGGGAATGGGACTTTGATGGTGATGGTCTTACTGATTCAGAAGAACAAAACCCTTCATATACCTTCACTGAACCTGGTGTTTACTCAGTTAGTTTAACTATCTTTAATGGTGTTGACACAGAAACAAAAGTGATTGAAGATATGATTACTGTTTATGACACAGACAATGTTCAAGGTATGGCAAATGGTGTATGGACACCAGAGTATGGTGTTTACAACGTTGTAGGTAATGTGATTGTTCCAGATAATGCATCTCTAACAATCTTACCAGGTACACAAATTAATTTCAATGAAAATACTGGTCTGTATGTTCATGGCTCACTTATAGCTGATGGAACGGCAGCATCACGTATTTCTTTTGGCTCTGATAGCTCGTGGGATGGCATTTTAATTGAAAACAATGAAGGAGAATTAGTATTTAACAATTGTGACTTCAATTATGCTACAAAAACAGCAATGAAAATCAAAAATACAAGTATAAGTTTCAACTCTTGTAAGTTTGAATATAACTCTGCTGGTGCAACACCTGGTGCAATGAGCATTGAAGGTATAGGCTTAGTTAATATTAACCAATCTTACTTTACAAATAATGAAGCGTCAAATAATGCAGGTGCTATTTCAATCAATCAAGGCGAAGTTAAGATTAATAACTCAATTATTGCAAACAATACTGGGCAAAATGCTGGTGCTATCACGTTAAATAACAGTGCTAATTTAACTTTAAGAAACACAACCATTGCTAATAATGAGTCACTATCACCAAGCGGCGCTCAAATTATGAACATTGGCTCTTTGACAAATGTCATGAATTCAATATTCTTTGGCACAAATGATATCTTAAACCTTGCTGGCATGAATACAATTACCTATTCAAGAATGATTAATAATGCAAGTGGAGAAGGCTGTATAACTACTGATCCAATGTTTGTTAACCCTTCAAATGGGCTTGGTAGTCTTGAAGAAACTCAAGCTTCTGACTGGATGCTCCAAGAAAACTCTCCATGCATTGATGCTGGAAATCCAGATGCTCAATATAATGACAAAGAAGACCCTGCTTCTCCAGGCAATGCTCTCTATCCTTCATTAGGTACTGTAAGAAATGATATGGGTGCTTTTGGTGGACAAAATCGTTATGATGACTCTGTGTCAAATGATGAGAATACCATTATTAAGCCCAAATACCTTTCATTATCAGCTTATCCTAATCCATTCAACCCCAATGTCAATATCGAATTTAACAGAACCAAAAATAGTCCAGAAAACATTCAAGTTGATATCTACAATGTAAGAGGTCAAAAAGTTAAAAACCTGCTTAACCAATACACCAATGAAAAGACAATCAGACTATCTTGGAATGGATTAAATGAGAATGGTAAAACTATGCCATCTGGTATTTATTTTATCAAAGCAACATCAAGTAATGATGTGCTAACAAAGAAAGTTATCTTGCTTAAGTAATAACAAACTAATAAAAAAAGACCCGCTCGAGCGGGTCTTTTTTATTTTACTTAATTAAATGTAACCAATCACCAAACAAGAACTGTAATCTACCAATCAAGAGTGAGATACGCGCCATTACTGTATAACCAAATGATGCACCAAAACTTATCATCAAAAAGATAATACCGATGCGAGCATTTACTCCAACAAAGCCCTGATGCTTTTTACTAAAATAGAAGTAGATTAAACCAGTAATTGTGCCTATGATAATAATTATTTGCCCAATCATTACCGCAATATTTGCATTTGCAAAGGGGTTTAGCATAGTTGCTGTTGTTTGAGCTAAGACGTCTGATTTAAGAAATCTCAACAAGCTAATTCCCGCTGTTGTTCCAATTAATAATGACAATGGATAAAAGCTTGCTTTTTCGAATTTTGGTATTACCCTCAAAACCATCATGAGTCCCAAAACTCCTGGTATATAGTATACCCAATTACCTTTTGGGTCAGCTATTAATTTAGAAAAAAGGTTAGGTATCAAGATATTATAAATTGTATAAACCAGCCAATATGCAGCTGAAACGCCGACAAAGATTTGCTCTGCAATCTTATAAAATGGATTGTCTTTATACAAAAAGCTCCATATTGCAAGTGTGCTAAGTGCACCAAGCCATATTCCGACTGAAGTCCATAAGTTTATCATAATTATTCCTTTACCTTTTTATAGTTTAAAAAGAATGCTATATTGCCCAATACAATAAAAGCAATTATCAATAAATGTGCCACTGATTGTGCATCCATACCTGCTGTAGCTGTGCCTTTTCTGCCCACAAGATATTCATATTCAGCTGCATTTTTTAACCCGCCAAGCAAACCATTTAACTGTTTTTGGTCATTAACATATGGTTTAAAAGCGGGCGTGCTAACAGCTGTAGCTCCACCCAAAACTGATACCCCATACTTATCTTTTGCTACCATTATCCAGTCTTTCAATCCAGGTGTACCAGCAGAGAGAGAGACAACATATGCGAAATCCTTAATTGTTTTCATATTATTTAGCATAGGATAGTCGTCAATGCTTTTACCACTAGCATCTTTTGGATACACATTTCTCATGTCTTTACCCATCGCTTGAATAGTAACCATCCCCCCCACTTTATAGCCAAGATTAATAAAATTCTCACCATATATTAGTTCAGGCATTTCTTTTTGAAGATTATGAAATATCTCATCTGCCATCTGGCTTCCCATTGGCCATAGTGCAGTACAAACAACTTTATGTTTCTTTTCAATTGCATGTTTTATAATCGCATAACCCATTGGGTGCAGTTCTGGCTTACTGGCAGGGTCATAATCAAAAGAGACTATCACAAGTCGGTTTTCATTGGTTGATTGAATTACATCATATACCATTTGTGCATCTGGACTGACTTCAAGCTTAAACCCAAGTGGAATTATTAATGGTAAACCAACCCCTAAGAGAATCAAGAGGAATATCCAACGTCTATCAATAAATGTAAACTTCATTTCTTGCCTCCTATCCATGAGCGCTCTATACCCAGAATGACACGCAAAGAGCTACCAATGATACCGAGCCCTGCTCCAATAATAATAGCTCTTTGCCCAGCTGTATTAGGGTAATCCATAATAAACTTACTGATATTGGGTAAGTGTAAAAAGTTCAAGCTTTGTGGTAAAAAAGACGTCATACTGGTACCAACACTCGTATTGCCAAGCATAACTATGATAGCTGAAACAAGTAGCAGTGCGGATTCAAGGGTACGAGCGATGAAAGCACGGTAGGCAGCTGAGGCAATGAAAAAGGCTAATAAAGAAAACATACTCGCCATAAGATGTTGATAAATATACTTAAAAATGTAGTCAAATGGTTTTTCACCAATACTTTGGATTATTCTCTCTCCACCACCAAGTAACCCTGCTTGGCTTTCAGTACCCCAAAGAATACCAACAAGCAACATAATAAAGAAAGCAGATAGTGTAACTATACAGTATTTCCAGCCCTCAGATTTATATTTAATCTTAAATATATTCATTTTAAGCAAGCTTATTTGTCCTAAAACAATAGCAAAACCAGAGATAATCATAAACCAAATTTCAAGCTCACTCACCAAGCTTTCAAAAGGCTTATGTGGTATAAATTCGGACACCAACATTAATAAGCCTGCAAGAAAGGTGATTATTAAAGGTAAAACATAATTCATTCAAATTCCTCCTATTAAAATGTAAAGAAGTCTTTAAGCACGCTAATGCCAAAAATTTCTAATACTACACCAACAATAATTAATAAAATAATCACTAATTTACCAAAGTCTTGCCCTTTTAAACTACCTAATTGTTGTGGGTCTTTTGACAAATAAGCAGAAGCAGCAAAAAGTTCCTCTCCTATTAGAGTATAGTCGCAAGATGCAACAAAGAATGGCAATTGACTTGGCTCTGCTGTACCTGCTGTCTGAATAGCCCCGCTAGCGAACCCTGTTTCTGCAACAATTAATGACTCAGCATAGAAACATCCAAGAAGGAAGTTTGCCGCTGGTTTCTCTCTTACAATAATACCATCCAAACCCGCTACATAACCAAATTGGTCGTCAGTAAGGTAGAATATATCGTTATCTTGGTATTCATCAGGATAACCTGCTTGCATGTAGGCTGTCTTGACAACTTCTTTAGCGGCTGATAGCACCATTGATTTGCTGACAGGCACGATTAATCTGCAATGGTATTCAGCAGTTTTCTCAGCAAGCTTGCCCAATATGGTAAGTCCTGCGATAGTCTGCATATCATCCAAATCCATAATTCCAGGGACAAAAAGCACAGGTTTTCCCATTTCAGTAGATCTTCCAACCGCCTCTTCTAGTGCGTCCAAACCATTAATACGACGAATATAAAGGTCCTTGCCTCTTTTTGCAGAGTTTATAAAGTATACTATGGCGAAAGATAATATGAGTAAAACAATCAATAATGGTAGTTTCTGCATATTAAACCATTGAGCTTTGGGTATTGCAGAAGCCTTATAAAAGTTAATCAACTCACCTTCTTTATTTTTCACATCAAGTCGATAATAAATAGTTTTACCAGAAAAACTTGAATCAGTATCAGTAAATTGAAACACATTATCTGGGATCTGCATAAGAGTAAAATACTTATTATCAAAGCTTTTTAATATCTCTATCTGCCCAACATCCGCAAGAGATTTATCCCATTCAAGCTGTAATGATGTCCCATCATCATTGGGTAAATCATAGACACGGAACTCCTCTTTAGCATACAAGAAACACAGTAGAACAACGATGAACAATAGAACAAATACGTTTTTTTTCATATACTCTCCAATCCACATTATCATCTAAGAATATAAAGCTATAAACTTTTGTCAATACTTTTTTTCATTTATTTTTAAATATACTTTAATTAGAATTTTCAGTGAACGATGCCTTGTAACTGAATTATATATAAAGAGTATATTCATTTTTGATAGTTTACGCTTGAGATAGCAACTCGCTTTGTAAAAAACACAGCTTGAAAAGTTTCCTGTTTTATTAAAAAAGCATGCATAAAAAAAGAGCATTTTACCCTGTCGCCTGACCAATTTTTCGCTCTTTTCACTATTTTTACTACCATTGTTGTAATGTACTATTTTTCAAGTATATATCCATGTGACTCCCTTTACATTCCCCTTGCTATCTTGGAGAATGAAAGGGAATCTTATAGGAATTTAAAGGGAGTGTAAAGGAGATTTATTAAGAATTTTTCTGAGATAAAAAAAGAGGTTTTTGATTATTATTTTTATATTATCGTGAGTGCTCACTTATTTATTTGAAGATAATTCAATGTTCTTTTCTGAAGTCGCTCTTCCTACAATTATGAAGAATAATGCAATTTTGAGAGAATTAGAGAATGATTCAAGTGGGATATCAGGGGTATTTTTGATTATTCTAAAAACAAGGTCATTTTTTGATTGACTGTATTTTTTAAAAATATAAATTGGAATCAAGGGGAATAAATATGAAATTTAAAATCAATTATAAAGCTATTAAAGATTATTTAGGTATGACTTTTGGGGCAGTTATCTTTGCTGTTGCATACTCATGGTTTCTGATACCTTATAAGATGACGCCAGGTGGTGTTGGTGGGCTTGGGCAAATCTTCTATCATTTTTTTGGTGTTCCTGTTGGTTTATTTATGATTCTTATCAATATTCCACTTTTTATCATTTGAATCATATTTATCGGCAAATCTTTTGGTGCAAAGACCTTCTTTGGTATGTTCATAACATCTTCTTTCACAGACTTACTGAGCCTTCAAAGTCTTGCGAAAGTAGGGATTATTAAAGATTTATCAAAATACACCCACCACGTTGGTACGAGCGAAATAATAGCTTTTTTACCGCCTTCAGATATAATGCTTTCAGCTATCACAGGGGCTGTCCTACTGGGAATGGCACTTGGTATCATCTTTAGATTTCGTGGCTCAACTGGAGGTACAGATATTCCTGTAGCCTTGATTCAGCATAAAACAGGAGCCTCTATTGGTAAAGGATATTGGATTGTTGAGTCATTTATTATCTTCACTGTTGGTTTTGTATTTAGAGACCCCAAAATCATTATTTTTGGATATATAAACCTCTTTATCAGCTCCAAAATTGCCGACTTAACGAGCGAAGGGCTTCCATATGTAAAAGGCGTATTTATTATGTCAAAGAAAACAGAACTGATTAAAAACCTCATAATTAAAGAAATTGCTCGTGGCGTGACGATATTCAAAGGCAAGGGCGGTTATTCTGGTGAAGATCAAGATATTCTCTTTTGTGTATTGAGCAGAAATCAAGTGTCAAGGCTAATTGATATTGTAAAAATGAATGACCCAAGCGCTTTTTTCATCTTGACAGATGTCTCAGACGTTATGGGAGATGGCTTTAAGATGAGGAAATTAGAATTAGGTAATAAAAAAGTAGAGAAAAAGAATGATGCCTAAGAACAATCATCTATATTTTTTGCTACTGCTATTAAGCCTCTCATTCACCCTTTTTGCTAAGGATAGTATGCAATTAGCAAGAGTGCAGTATGATGGTGGTGGAGATTGGTATAATGACCCTGAAATATTACCAAACCTTGCTGCGTATGCAAACAAAAATATATATACAGATTTTTCTTTAAAAGATAAAAACATAAAACTCAGTGATAAAAGATTGTACGAATACCCTTTCCTGTTTATTACAGGGCATGGAAATATCAAGTTCTCAGCAGATGAAGTTTTAGCATTAAGAAGACATCTGGAAAATGGTGCTTTATTGCTTGCTGACGATGACTATGGAATGGATGAATCTTTTCGACGTGAAATAAAAAGAGTGTTTCCAGACAAATCATTTGTTGAATTGCCTACAAATCACCCCATTTATAATTGCTACTTTAAATTCCCTAAGGGCTTGCCAAAGACGCATGAGCATGACCTTGGCAGACCACAACTATATGCTCTTTATTCAAATGATGGGAGAATTATGATCCTTTACACTTTTGAGTCAAATATCAGCGATGGATGGGCTGATTATTCTACACATAATGACCCCCAAGAAGTTAAAGAAGAGGCATTGAAATTTGGTTCAAACATACTTTATTACTACTTAAATGGCGGTAATATTAATGAGTAAAATAGTAATAGCTTCTGATTTTCATATAAAATATAGTGGTAATGAAGCAGATAAAGTGCAATACGACACTGTTTGCACATTTATCAAATCTTTGCTTGGCAATTGTGATGTTTTGATTCTTAATGGAGATATATTCGACTTGTGGATTGAATGGCAAACAGTAATAATAAAGGACTTTTTTAACTTCTTGAAGATCATATCAGAATTAATAGATAATGGTGTAAGAGTAATCTATGTATCTGGCAATCATGACTTTTGGTTTGGTAACTTCTTATCAGATACTTTAGGGGTTGAATTATACCAAGATTACTTTTCAGGTACTATCGATAATAAAAGACTTTATATTACACATGGTGACCTGCATACAGTAAACGATACCAGATACCATATCTATCGTAAAATTGTTAGATCTTACATTGTAAAATTGATAGTTAAAACATTTCACCCAACCATAAGTCTATGGTTTGGTAAAAAGCTATCACGCACAAGTAGAAAAAGACCAAATACATCAAAATTAAAACAAAGACAAGAACAAGGAATGATAGATTTCGCAGAGAAATTGCTGGATGATTATGATATCATTGCTATGGGACACACACATCAGCCGAAATTGATACCTCTAAAAAAAGGCTATTATATCAATTCTGGCGATTGGATTAATCACTTTAGCTATGTTTCTATTGAGGGAGATAAAGTTGAATTATTATACTTTAACAAAGACAATTAATGATTTTTTAAAAATAGCTTATGAATATGTAAATACAAAAATTAATGAATAAGAGGTTTTATGTTATTACATCACACATTTATTGAGCAGGCAAAAAAGAATCCACAAAAGGTGGCTATATTTGACCAAATGACAGGAGCTGAGACGAAGTTTGATAAACTGCTAATAGCCTCGCTACTCTTAGCTAATAAGATTAAGAGTTATAAAGGTCGTTATATTGGTATCATGCTTCCACCATCAGCTGGCTGTGTTATAGCTACCCTTGCGACACTTTTTGCAGGTAAAACACCTGTGATGATTAATTATTCAACAGGAGCGACACAAAACTGTATTTATGCTCAAAAGAAATGCAACTTTAATACTATACTTACAAGTGAAAAACTATTAGAGAAAATTCAAGAAGACCCTGTTAAAGGCATGGTGTTTTTGGAAGATGTCTTAAAGAGTATAAATATAATAGAAAAAGCAAAAGCAGCCATGCTCTCAAAACTACCAACCTCTATTATCAAGACCCTCGTCAGTGGCGGTACTATGGAAGATGAACTTGTAATTTTGTTTACAAGTGGAAGCGAAAAAGACCCCAAAGCCGTCATACTAACACATAAGAATATTCAAGCAAATATAGACAGCATTATGAAAATACTTACTGTGAGTAGCAATGATGTATTTATTGCCAATCTGCCTTATTTTCATGTGTTTGGCTTGACGATAAACTTATGGATGCCACTGTTTTTAGGTAGTAAAATTGTTGCACATGCAAACCCATTAGACTATAAAACTATTGTCCAATCAATCAAAAAGCATCGGGTAAGCATTTTGGTTGCAACACCAACATTCTATTATTGGTATTTAAAGAGATCAACCCAAGGAGATTTTGATTCAATAAGGTATGCTATCGCTGGTGCAGACAAGCTTCATGCACAAATTCAAGGAGAATATTTAAAGATGCATAATCTGCAAATATACGAAGGCTATGGCACAACTGAAACAAGCCCAGTCATATCTACCTGCACACCTGATGACTACAAAACAGGTAGCGTTGGGAAACCTATGCCTGGTGTGAGAGTAAAAATTGTTGATATAGATACAAATGAAGAGTGTGAGCCTGGCGTTGAGGGTAAAATTCTCGTAAAGGGCAATTCAGTTATGAAGGGTTATTTGGGTGATCTTGAAGAGACCTCCTTGCGCATTAGAAATGGCTGGTATGATACAGGTGATATGGGAATAATTGATGAAGATGGCTTTTTATTTCACAGAGGTAGACTCAAGCGGTTTGTAAAAATTGCGGGTGAAATGGTCTCTTTGGCAAAAGTAGAAAGTGTCTTAGATATGGTATTACCTGATGGGACTATTTGTTGCGTTGTCGAAATACCCGACCCAATCAAAGGTGCAGAAATAGTAGCTGCAGTTACAACAGCAGAAATCAATCAAAAGAAAGTCAAGAAGATGATGGCTAAGCATCTGCCTTCTTTGGCAATTCCAAAAAGATTTCATGTTATAGTTGATATTCCAATGGCATCAAGTGGTAAAGTTAATTTTAGAGCTGTTGAAGAAATATGTAGAAAATTAGAAGAGGAAATTAAATGAAAATAGATTTACATCTACACACAAATTACTCTGATGGAAAACTTTCACCAGAGAAGTTACTAAAGTTTGCATGGGAAAATCACTATGAGTTTCTCTCGATCACTGACCATGACAGCACATTAGGCTACCAAGAAGCTTGTAATTTTTTATCTGTTTACCCATTAGAGCTTATACCTGGAGTTGAGATTAGTACAAACTATCAAACTACTGATGTTCATATACTTGCGTATTACTTTGATGTTAATAATGAAGAACTTGTCGATATGCTAAAAAAAATATATGACAGTCGGTATGGTAGAGCTAAACAAATTGTCCAAAACTTAAATCAGTTGGGTATCGACTTACAATGGGAAGATGTTTTGAAATACGCAGGTAAACATAAGTATATCGGGCGCCCTCATATTGCACGGGCACTAATTGAAAATGGCTTTTGTAAAACAATTAAAAGTGTATTTGACAACTACTTAAACAATGATTCACCTATTTATGTTCCTAAATACCGTATTGATACAGCTCATGCTATTGAAATTATCAAAAATGCTGGAGGAATACCTGTGGTTGCACATCCAGGAAGACTTGAAGATGATAATTTATTATATGAATTTATAGATATGGGCATTGAAGGTATAGAAGTTTATTATGCATCTCATTCAACAGGACAGATTAAATTTTATGAACAAATAGCACTTGAACACAACCTGATTAGAACTGGTGGCTCAGACTTTCATGGATCTGACTTTTACTATTTAAATTACTCAGCGCCAGATATCTGCATCAAAGAATTAAAATCAAAATATAATCATAAAAGAGGCATAAAATGAACCCTTACGAAGACTTATATGAATTACCTAAGAAATATGTGTTTCCCAAGTTCTCCAGATATTTTGCACTGGTGATGAGCGTGCTGCTTATTGCTTATGGAATTTTTGTTATTTTTACAAAGCTTGATGAAAACGCATCTACCTTTTTCAAAATCGTACCGTTCTTCATCATCTTTCTCGCACTTGATTCATTATCCAGAAACCTCTTTTCTTTAAATACAGTCTATATCAATGAAGAAGTATTTCAAATGAAGTATATTGCCAAAAAGAATATAACAATACCCTGGTTGAGAATGAACAAAATTGAACTTTATAAAGGAAAGGCAAAAGGGTTTAACATATACTATACAGAAAATGGAGAAGAAAAAAAACAGTTTTTAACCATGCAATTCCCAAAAATGATAGAAATTCTAAATCTTATTGTCTATCTTGCACCGCATATTGAATATGATGAATTTGTTCAGAGCCTTGCAATATTCCCTAAAAATGAAAATAATTAATATTTTACTTGCTAAATTATGCTTAATAATTAAAAAGACACAAAAGATTTAATCTTTAAAAGAAAAGGAGCTTACTATGGCAGATATCGACACAAAAACAGTAGATGAAATCGATGAAGAAGAAGAATTAACCATCGAACTTGAACTCGAAGATGGAACAATTCTTGAGTGCATGGTATTAGATACAATGGAATTTGAAGGTCAAGACTTTATTGCTTTACTACCTGATGGACAAAATGAATATCTTGTATATGGGTACAAAGAGCATGAAGATGGCATTGAAATAATCAATGTCGAAGACGAAGAATTATTCACAAGAGTTATCGATGAGTTTGAAAGAAAGTTCGAAGAGGAAGACGACGAAGATTTTGACGACGAAGAAGAAGAATAATATAATCTTTACTTCAACCTTTTTAAATGCCGGTATATATCGGCATTTTTCATATTATTTTAAATGTTTCTAAGGGAGGTAAAATGGATATTCTATTAGTTGATGACGAAGAATTGAGTCGTATTGCGATTAAAGACTTTATCACTGAGCAACTTGGACACAATGTGTTTGACTACACTAATGGTGTTGAAGCATTTAAAGCATGGGAAGAAAGGCACTTTTCTGTCGTAATTAGCGATATAAAAATGCCTCTTATGGATGGTCACCAGCTACTTGAGTCAATAAAGAAAGATGAGGCTGGCAAAAAAACTGATGTAATTCTAATGACTGGCTTTGCTGACGTTGACTCTACTGTCAGAGCACTAAGAAATGGTGCTTATGATTATTTGCAGAAGCCTGTTGAAATTGAAGAACTGGCAGCTCTTCTTGATAGAATTGAAGAGCATCAAACCCTACTTGTTGAGAACCAACAGCTGAAAAATGAATTCAATAAAAGCTTGGAAAAAGCAACAGATGATATGCAAAAAAAGCTCAACTATTTTCAAGCTGCTTATTCTAATATATCAGGCATAGGTAATGTTGGTATCTTTTCAGAAATAATGCAATCTATTATGAGTGTTGCAGAAAAACTTCATCATGATAGATCTATACCCGTGCTCATCGAAGGGGCTACAGGTACAGGAAAAGAAATTGTTGCAAGGAAAGTTCATTTTGGAAATAATAATTCTACACGACCATTTGTGACAATAAATTGCGCAGCCATCTCACCCACCTTATTTGAAAGTGAACTCTTTGGCTATGAAGAAGGGGCTTTTACAGGTGCAAAACGGCATGGTAATATAGGAAAAATGGAAATGGCGCAAGGAGGCACACTCTTTCTTGACGAAATTGGAGAAATGCCTTTAGACTTGCAACCAAAGCTGCTTAGAGCAATCCAACAACAAGAAATATACCGCGTTGGCAGTTCAAAGAGAGTAAAACTTGATGTGCGCTTTATATTCGCTACTAATAGAAATCTCAATGAGCAAGTACAAGAAGGTAAATTCAGAGCAGACCTTTACTATAGACTGAGTGTAGCTAAGATTTATATACCGCCACTAAAAGAACGTAAATCAGAGATATTTCAGCTTGCACAAATGTTTTTATTACAAAATGCAGAAACTAAACAAAAGAATTTTAGAATGATTAGTGCAGATGCTCGTAAGCTGCTTGAAGACTATGATTGGCCCGGCAATGTGAGAGAATTACAAAACTCTATAGAAAGGGTTATTCTTTTATATGATGAAATTGAACTGAATAGCAAACACTTACAGTTCTTAAGAAATGATCTTTACTCGAATATTGACGCACAAAATGAGCTCAAACCAGGTAGAATTGCAATACCAAAAGAACCATTTGACTTAGCACTACTTGAAAAAGAAATTGTACAAAAAACATTAGATAGATTTAATGGTAATAAAACCAAAACAGCTGAGTTTTTAAACCTTACCAGAAGCGCATTAAGATCAAGATTATAAGGAGTTTCAAATGGAAAGAGTATATAAAAAAACCATAAATGTAGGCAATATTGCTATTGGTGGAGACAATCCAATAAGCATTCAGTCAATGTGCAATACGCATACTCAAGATGTAATAAAAACTGTTGAACAGATTAATAGACTAACTGAGGCTGGCTGCGAGATAATACGTGTTGCAGTGCCTAATATTGAAGCAGCAGAGGCAATAAAATTGATTAAGAAAGAAATATCTATTCCGATAATTGCAGATATTCATTTCGACTATAAATTGGCAATTGAGTCTATCAAATCTGGTGTTGACGCACTTCGCTTAAATCCTGGTAATATCGGTTCTGAGAACAATGTTAAAGCTGTTATAGATCACGCCAAAGAAAGAAAGATTCCTATTCGAATTGGAGTAAATAGTGGTTCTTTGCAAAAAGATAAGCTTGAAAAATACGGCGTATGTGCTAAAGCAATTGTGGAAAGTGCTTTAGAGCATGTTTCTATTCTTGAAAAGCTGCATTATGAAGAAATAAAAATATCAGTGAAAGCCTCATCTGTCCCTTTAACAATAGAGTCATATCGACTCTTGAGCAGCCTTTGCCCCTACCCGCTCCACTTAGGTGTCACTGAGTCAGGAACAGAGTTTGCTGGCACTATCAAGTCATCTGTTGGTATAGGTACTTTACTTGCAGAAGGGATTGGTGACACAATTAGAGTCTCATTAACTGATGATCCAATCAAAGAAATACATGTTGCTAAGCAAATATTGAAATCTTTAGGCTTAAGAAAAGGCTTAGAAATAATATCATGCCCTACCTGTGGTAGAACGCAAATTAACCTCATTGAATTAGCAAAAAGAGTTGAAAAAGCATTAGCCGCTTTTGAAAAAAAGGAGCTGACCATAGCTGTAATGGGCTGCGAAGTCAATGGACCAGGTGAAGCAAGAGAAGCAGACTTTGGAATAGCTGGTGGCAAAGGGCAAGGACTAATATTTCAAAAAGGACAAATCATTAAGAAAGTACCAGAAGAAGATCTGTTAAACGAATTAATAGAGATTATCAAACATAATTCTAATTAATGAAAAGAATACTTTTTTCTGTCTTTCTTCTCTATATAACACTTCTTTGTGGTGAAGACCTACTTATTGGCTCCATCGAGTTTTCAGGCAATCAGAAATTCAGCTCACAAGTACTCAGTAGCCATATCCAGAGCAGAGTTGGAGATATCGTCAATCATGAACAATTGAATGAAGACAGGCTCAGGTTATTAAGCTTTTACCAATTAGAAAATATGGGATTGACAACAATCTCATATCCAGAGAAGGTCCCGACTGCAGAGAATAGACTTAAAGTTGTTTTTAATATCAGTGAAAAATCTACTCCTTTTATCGAAGACATCAGCATAGAAGGGAATAATTACCTTTCTATACAAAAGATTAAACAGCTAATTTATTTTAAACCTAATGAATATAGTATAACTGAGATTGACAAAATACAATATAAGATTTTAGAGATATATCTTGATAGAGCTTTTTTATTCTGTGAGGTAGATTTTGATAGTATTTTGCTTAAAGACAGCCTACTGACAGCCAGTTTCAAGGTCCATGAACAACAGCAGGTTACCTTTTCTAATGCGATCATCAGAGGAAATAAGACGTCTAAAGTAAGCTCTATAATTAAGATAAGCAACTTGAAGAAAGATAAGCTTCTCACCCCAAATCAAATAAAAAAAGCACAAGATAACCTCAATAGCAAAGACTATATAAAACAGAGCTATGTCACGCCTCTTAATGGAAATACTGTTTTGATCGATATAGAAGAGGCGAAATCTACATATCTTGAGGGAGTCTTTTCTTTTAATCGTAATGAAAGTAAAAGCTTGTTGGGATACTTAAACTTCCACTTTCTAAATCTCTTAGGATCAGACAGAAACCTGGACTTTCACTGGCAGTCTGATCAATATAACAAGTATCTAAAAATGAAATACTTAGACCCTGGACCAAGCAGTATACCTTTGGCTTTTAATATTTCTTTTGAGCGTGAAGAAGCCGATTCTTCTTATATTAAAACACTTTCAGAGCTTGAGCTATATACTTACTTTAATGCTCATAAGCTTGGCTTAATAACGTCTTTAAACACTATTAATCCTGGTAGCAGGCAGCTCAATAGATATGAAAAAAACTCACAAGAGAACATTGGAGCATTCTGGTCTTTTTCTACTCTCAATTACCCGCGCAACCCCACAAATGGCATGTACATCTACTATAAGCATATTTTAAACTTCAGCAAGATTCATAATAATAAAACAAGCAGACAAGCTGATGAGTTCACTGCATCATTTGCAAATTCTTTACGACAAAACCTTGTTATGTACAATTCTATCAATGCCAAAACTATACAAAATAAATCATTGGAACAATATGACCTTTATACAGCTGGTGGCACATTCTCAATAAGAGGTTTTCCAGAGAAATTCTTTATGGGTAATCAAGTTTTCTGGATGAATAATGAAATAAGACTCTTAACTAATAGAGATAGTCGCTTTTTTATCTTTACTGACTTTGGGTATATCAAAGATGAAAGACCATCTATCAATAAGACTTTCAATGAGATACTTGGTTATGGCATTGGCTTAAGAATGCTCACACGAGTAGGAATATTACATATCGATTATGGGTTAAACTACTATCAAAAGAACTGGACAAACCCGCTTGATGGGTATATTCATTTAGGTATAGAAACAAGCTTTTAATTATTGCAAACACTTCTGATTTACAATAACCTTTACTATAGTGTTCTTTTATATGTTTATAATTGAATTTCTATGCCGACTGGGCAGTGGTCTGAACCCTCTACTTCGTTCATGATAAATGCATCTTTCACATATGGCATAAATTCTTTATCAACAAAGACATAATCAATTCTCCAGCCAACATTACGTTCTCTTGCTCTTGTCTTATAATCCCACCACGAATATTGCTCAGGTTCTTTATTAAAGTGCCTAAAAGTATCCACATAACCATATTCTACAAGTTTATCCAGCCATTGACGCTCTATAGGTAAAAAGCCAGATATCTTTTCATTTTCTTTTGGGCGAGCAAGGTCTATCTCTTTATGAGCCGTATTGTAGTCACCAATTACGACAATATGCTTGCCTGTCTTTCTCAAAGACTCGATATGATCCAAGAATTGGTCGTAAAATTCAAGTTTATACTGTAGGCGCTCATCGCTCATACCGCCATTTGGAAAATACACATTAAATAGATAAAACTTTTCATACTCAGCACAGCTTATGCGCCCCTCAGTCTCATATTTGCTATTATTAATTGAATTAGAAAAAGAGAGAGGCTGTATTTTGGAGAATAATGCAGTGCCTGAATAACCTTTCTTTTCGGCATAATCATAAAATATATGATAGTCTGAAGATAAGCCTGTAACAGCATCTGGAACTTGCCCTTCCTGCATTTTTGTTTCTTGAATACCTAAAAACTCTGGTTTATACTCATTGATGAACGAAATAAAGTTTTTCTTTACTATTGCTCTTAGTCCATTAACATTCCAAGATATGATTTTCATGGTATTGTTCCTTTTGTTATTATTATCTTTATTGTATTTTGTTTTAACATCAACCCTTTGGCATTCATCATATATCGGGCAAATATCGCAATGAGGATTGATAGGCTTGCATAAGCTTTGACCAAAGGCAACCAAATAGGAATTATAATTAGCCCAAAACTCAAGTGGAAGCTTTTCTCTCAGTGCCATCTCGCTTTCATAGGGCGTTTTTGTTTTGATATAACCAAGCCTATTACTAATCCTGTGAACATGAATATCAACGCACATGGCTGGCTTTTCAAATGCAAGTGTACGAACGAGATTGGCAGTTTTACGTCCTACTCCTGGCAACTTTATTAGATCATCAATCTCATCAGGAATAATGCCAGCAAACAGTCTGTCAAGCGCTTCAGGTAGTTCTTTTAAGTACTTTGCTTTATTCCTAAAGAACCCAACAGGAAAAATCAACTTCTCTATTTCTGCAACACTCAGTTTTTCAAGATCTTTTGCATTATCAACTTGAGAAAATAGACGGTGAACCACCTCAGCAGTGACTTCATCTTTTGTACGTGCAGAAAGAATTGTTCCTACTAATATTTTAAAAAGGTCATCTGTTTGAGCTTTAACCAAGTCAATTATTGGTGTTGTTACCTTCTTAAAATGCTCTCCTAAAACACGATATACCTTTTCTATATTCATAATATCCTCTAATTAAAGTAATGTTGAATTGCCTCATTATACTCATTTGACTTTAAGTATTTCTTTAAAAAACGGTTGATTCTCGTCTTATAAGAGCTTTCCAAAGGCATCAAAACACAAAATTCTTCATCAGTTTTTGTATTTGTTAAGATATTCAGTTTTTTTACTTCTGCAATAGTTTTGTCCATGAGGATAAGATCGACTTTATTCTCTTCCAGCAAGTCTAAAAGGCTTGTTATATTTCTTGCTTTGGAAATCTTATCAGCTTTAATCAAGCCCTTTTCCAAGAGTTGTTTCTCTACTAAAAACTCTCCGCTGGAGCCTACAAGCACGCCTATTTTATACTTTGCTGCTTGCTCAAGGTTCTTAATTTTTAGTGTAGAACCATCTGACCCAATAAGCGCTTGGTTTCCGTTGTAATATGCATTAGAGTAATTAAATGCAACTTTTCTCGATGTAGTAGCTGAAAGAGAAGAAATCACTAAGTCCAGCTTTTCTTCCTTTAAATCAGTTAGCAAATGAGGTATTGTATTTTGGGTAAACACAGGCTTGAAATGGTATTTCTTACAAAATTGATTTACCATATCTATCTCAAAACCAGCCTCAACACCAAGGCTGTCAATATAATTAAAAGGATAGAGATTTGACGACACTCCGACACGTAATTCCTTTAAGTTTTTTTCATTTTGGCAGGCTGTAAACAGTATTATCAGCGTGATTGTGAATAATGTTAATAGTAATAAACGTCTCTTCATAAGCTTACCTTCTTTAGATTTTCTTTAAAAAAGTGATACATCTCATCATAATTGTCAAAATGTTTATCAGAAGCATTGATTATTGCATCAAGGTCTTTGATAGAATAATCATCTGCTATTGAAAATACCTTCATATTAGCGTTTTTACCTGCTTGAACACCTACAAGAGAGTCTTCTATCACTAAACATTTTTCAGGTTCAATACCTATGTTTTTTGCGGCTCTGAGGTATATATCTGGTTGAGGCTTGCCAATAACATTATGACAACCACAACTCATAAAGCTAAAAAACGTACTAATATTATTGCTCTCTAAAGCTAAGCGTGCTAAGTGTTCTGAATTACTCGTTCCAATAGCAAGCTTGAGCCCTTTTTCTTTTAATAGAGTAGGTACATCAAAAACATTATCACGAATTTTTAGATCATGACGATAATACCCCTCTACCATTGATTGCCACTCTTCTTTAATCTGTTCCAAGCTCTCTGTTAACTGAAATCTTTTCCTGAAGAGTATTGCTAAATCATTAAAGCCATTTCCTCCTGAAATATCAGCAAAAAGATTATCAGGGACCGTTATGTTTCTCTTATTCAAGAATTCGATATCAACCTTATCCCAAACTCCCATAGAGTCGATTAATGTGCCATCTAAATCAAAAATTACTGCTTCTATCATATCATTTCCTTAATAAATATTCTCTTAGTCTTGCGCTCAATATGTCCATAGCCCAAACAGTTACGGCAATCATTAGCATAATTATACTCACATTACTCCACTTTAGCAATTGTTGCTGTTGCTGTAAAGCTTGACCAATACCACCGCCACCGACAAAGCCCACTATCGTAGCCATTCTTATATTAATATCCCACCGATAGATAGTAAAAGCTAAGAATGGTGAGATTATTTGAGGAATCACCGCATATACCCACACTTGAAAAGTATTTGCGCCAGTAGCTAACATGGCTTCAACAGGACCATGGTCGATATTCTCTATCTGCTCTGAATACAGCTTGATCAATGAAGCAATTGAGTGAATCATCAGTGCTAACATGCCTGCAAACGGACCAATACCTACCCAGACAGTAAATATTATCGCCCACACTATAGCTTCAATAGAGCGTGTAAACGTTGATAGCGTTCTAATAATATAATATATTGTATTGGGAACGGGTTTCTTTGACATGAGATTACGAGCTGCAAAAAAGCTCATGACAAAGGCAAATGGTATAGCCAAAATCGTTGCCATCAGTGCAAGATATACTGTTTGAACTAATGCTCCCAACATTGGTACAAAGAGTGAGAAATTGGGCGAGAAGAGCTTATTCAAGATATTTGATGCCTTATGATAATTCAAAAAGAACTTAACTGGCTTTATTTCTACTATTAAAAAACCTACAATTACTGTAAAGATAATAGCAGAGAAAGAAAGTACCCTTTGTATTCTTTTCTTTGCAACTAAAGAGAGTTTCAGTTGAATTAATAAGACAATTAATGCAGTTAATACTGTTAAAATAGGTGATGTCCAGAGATTGCTAATATTTGTAAACTCGAAATACTCTATAATCTTATAAAATAAATATTGAATTGAACCAATATTAACTAAAAGTAAAAATAGGGCAATTACATGCTCTTTAAGCTTTTCACTAACCAACAATCACTTCCTATCTTATCTCAATTTCTTCAGCGTTTTCGCCATATATCTGTTTAAATCGTTCATTTGTAATCTCTTCTGGCAAGCCATCAAAGACTAATTCACCATCTTTTAGAGCCAAGACACGGCTCCCGTATTTTCTTGCTAAGCTCAAAAAGTGCAGTGAGCAAATTATTGTAATATTTTCGTTCCTATTTAGTTTACCTAAATACTTCATGACAGAGTCAGCGGTAGCAGGGTCTAAGCTTGCTACAGGCTCATCTGCAAGCAATATTTGAGGTTCTTGCATCAGTGCTCGTGCTATTGAAACTCTTTGTTTTTGTCCTCCAGACAGGGTCTTTGCTTTTTGCTTCTTTTTATCGAGTAGTCCTACTCTCAGCAGATTTTGATCAGCACTTTCTTGTATTTTTTTATCTGTTAAAAGTAGCAGAGATTCCCATGTATTGAGATAACCCAATCTACCAGTCATCACGTTCGTCTTAGCACTAAAGTTGGGTATTATATTAAATTCTTGAAAAATCATGCCAATATTACGTCTATTCTTTCTAAGCTCATTTTGAGTCATATTACAGATGTTTTCTTTATTAAAAAGAATAGCCCCTGAGCTTGGCTCTACCAGGCGATTTATACAGCGTAATAGTGTCGATTTACCAGAACCAGATAAACCGAGTAGCACGACAAACTCGCCTTTATTTATTGTCAGATTGATATCTTTTAAAGCATGGAAATTGTTTGGGTAAATCTTATTCAACCCCATAATCTCTAACAATGCCTCATTTGAAGAGTTCATTTGCGTCCATTCCGAGCGTTTCAAGAGTCGATCTTACAATATCATAATCGCTATCAGTTGACTTGATAAATCCATCTACATTATATAAAGCTTGCAGTTCTTTTTTACCTTCTGGGTCCTGTGCATATTTGAGTAAAGCATCAACAACCTTTTCTTTTATTTCTTTTGGAAACTTATCTCTAAAGGTCACTGTATCATTGGGTATCCAATCTGTAAATCCAACTATTTTTACTTTATCATACACATCTGGGTACGTTTCTTCAACTGAGTTTCGTGCATCTTTCGGCTTACCTTCATGTTCTTCTGACCAAAATGTACAACCGACATCTGCCGTACCTTCATATACAGCCAGGATGACTTGTGGATGCCCTCCAGCCATTATCTCCCCTTTAGGCGTTATATTATTTTGTTTAAGAATTGCAGATGGGTAAAGATAACCTGAAGTAGAGGCTGCATCAGTATATGCAATTACTTTTCCTTCGATATCTTTGATTTCACTAATACCACTATTGACATTTGCCACGAATTGACCTCTATACGAGCTTAAATCATTACGAATAGTAGTTAAAGCAACCTCAGCATTATACTTTTCATGAGCAAGGACATAAGCAAAAGTGGCAAGAAATGCGATATCTGCTTCATCTGTTCCCATTGCTTCGATAACTGCAGCATAGCTTGTTGGTACTGCAACGCTAAAGTATAAACCTGTTTCTTTTTGTAAATATGTTTTTATTGCTTCTGCACTGGTGATGATTTTATTAGCCTCCATAGATGGTACAAAATATAGCTTAATAGGGTTTCTTTTGGAGCCCAAAGGCTGTTCGGAACAGGATGTTAACAATAAAAACAAGCTTACTAATAATAAGAAGAATCGTCGAGTCATTATGCCCTCCTTGTGGCTATTCTATATTTATTAAACTTTTGCCTGTCATCTCTTGAGGCTGCTCAATGTCCATCAAATGAAGTAAAGTAGGAGCAATGTCTGCAAGGATGCCAGAATTAATACTCTTTATTGAGTTATTAGGGGTAATAATGCAAATGGGCACATCATTCAAGCTATGTGCTGTCATGACATTATTATTTTCATCAAGCAGTTGCTCTGCATTACCGTGATCTGCTGTAATTATGATACTATACTTATGTTTCAGAGCTTCGGCTATTATTTCTCCAACACACTGATCTACTGCCTCGACGGCTTTAACAGTTGCGTCAAATACACCTGTATGCCCAACCATGTCACAGTTTGCAAAATTCATAATGATAGCTTGATACTTCCCGCTTATCAAGGATTTTAGGCATTCATCTTTTACCTTAAAAGCATTCATCTCAGGCTGTAAATCATAAGATGCTATTTTGGGTGAAGGAACCAGTATACGATCCTCATTCTCATATGCTTTTTCAACTCCACCATTGAAGAAAAAGGTTACATGTGCATATTTCTCTGTCTCAGCTAACCTCAACTGATGAACCTTATTCTTTTCAAATACCTCACCTAAAATATTAGTGAGCGTTTGATTGCGAAATGCAACAGGTACTATCTGGTTAAATCGAGCATCATACTCAACCATAGCCACATAGCACAAGTTTTTAAGGTATTTTGCTTCGAACTTATCAAAGTCATCGTAAATAAAGCTGGAAGTAATCTCCCTTGCCCTGTCAGAGCGGAAGTTAAAGAATATGACACTATCATTTTCTGCTATTGTTGCCACAGGCTTGTCATCATTAACAATCACAATAGGTTCGATAAATTCGTCAGTTATTTCTTTATCATAACTATTTTGCATTGCCTGTATTGGTTCTGCTTGAAAGTCCCCTTGACCTAATACCAGTGCCTTCCAGGCACGCTCGACTCTTTCCCAGCGATTATCTCTATCCATGGCATAATATCTACCCATAATTGTTGCAATCTGCCCAAGTTTTTGTTCTTCTAAGTACTCAATCAAGTCTTTTAAAAAGCCAATACCAGCATTTGGCAAAGTATCTCTTCCATCCATAAAACAGTGAATATAAAGATTAGAAAACTCTTCTTGGCGACATAATCTTACTAATGCATACAGGTGATTGAGACTACTATGAACACCTCCGCTCGAAACTAAGCCCATCAAATGCAATTTGCTATTATTCTTTTTTGCATGATTAATTGCCTTAAGTAGAGCTTCATTTTGAAAGAATTCTCCAGTCTCTATTTTATTGTCAATGAGAGTATTAAGTTGATATACAACCCTCCCCGCACCTATATTTAAATGTCCTGTTTCAGAGTTACCCATCACGCCATCAGGCAAGCCTACATTAACACCAGATGTTTTTAAACTTGCCAGTGGGTAATGGCTCTGATAATAATCTAAATTGGGGGTTTTAGCGGCAGCAATAGCATTCCCTTCTATTTGTTTATTGATGCCATAACCATCTAAAATCATTAATAATGCTTTATTCATTCTTTTTCCTTTTATTACTATTCTTTTTTCATACCTTCATGAAATATATCGATTAAGCTTTTATAGACATTATCCAAAGACGTTTTCTCTTTGTTCAAAGACCATTCAGAGAGTATAAAGTCAACTGATCCATAGAGAATTTTTGCTGCTAATTCTGTGTTCATTTCTTTCATATAGCCTTGCGCAACACAATCATCAAGCAAGCCTTTCAGCAGTACTAAATATTGATTAATAGGGTGAAAGTCAGGGTATCTCTCATAGAATTCAGGGCTCTGCCTTACTTCTTGAACAAAAAACTTTACGTATGAGTAATTATGAGTAAATAGATCAATATGATATTTAAATACGGCGTACAGTCTTTCTAATGGGTTGGTTTCGCTTGCAATTGCAGCTTTAATTGTATCTATTTTCTCTTGAACCATTTCATTAAACACCGTAATCAATAAGTCATCTTTGTTCTTAAAATAAAGATAAAGTGTGCCATCAGCAACTCCTGCACTCTTGGCAATATCTGACATTGAAGTTTTGTGAAAACCATTATTAGCAAAGTTTTCAATAGCTGCTTGATAAATTGCTCTTCTTTTACTTGCTTTTTTTAATTCGACATTCTTTTTTTGGTACGCCATTAAATCTCCAAATCTTTTGATTAAACTGTTTCAATTAAAACAGTCGCAAATGCTGTCATGCCAGCCTCAGAACCGCTGATGCCAAGATGTTCTTCTGTGGTGGCTTTAACTGATATTTGACTAATATCTGCATCCAAATCAGCAGCTATATTATGTCTCATTTCTTGTATATAATTCTGCAATTTAGGCTTTTGTGCACAAATTACAGAGTCTAAATTTACCAGTTTATAACCCTTATCTTTAATTATTGAAAATGCTTTTCGTAAGAGGATACGGCTATCGATATCTTTATAGCCTTGGTCTGTATCTGGAAAATGCTTGCCAATATCACCAAGAGCAAGTGCTCCAAGCAGTGCATCAGTAATAGCATGGAGCAATACATCTGCATCAGAATGACCCAATAAACCTCTTTCAAAGGGTATCTCGACTCCTCCAAGTATCAACTTTCTATTCTCAGTTAGCTTGTGAACATCATAGGCAAATCCTATACGCATCTAACGTCTCCCTTGTTGTAAAGTTCTCTCATAATTGCATTTGCAATAGCCGAGTCTTCTGGATTAGTTATTTTTATATTATAACTTGAGCATAACTGATAGAATACAGGTATGCCGTAATATTCACATAAACCTGCATCATCTGTGAGATTAAACCCTTCTTTTTTTGCCTTATCATGCAAATCATATATCATATCAAAAGCAAAAGTTTGGGGTGTATGTACCTCAAAGAGCTCATCCCTATTTACAGTACAATCTATAAACCTATCATGAAATTTCTTGATGGTATATTTCACCTTGGTCACAGGTATAACAGCCTTATCTGAGCGGGTTTGCTTGATTAGAGAATCTATCTCATGTGTCAGGATAAATGGTCTTACTCCATCATGAATAAGTACAATTTCTGTATCCTTATCACAGCATTTTAGTCCATTAAACACAGACTCTTGTCGTGTTTGTCCCCCTTTAGTTATCACTATTTTAGTTGAAAAATCTTGCAATAAATTGCTAACATATTCCACGTCTTCACTTGGGGCACATACGATTACTTTGTTTATTTGATTATGCTCATAGAAAACTTTTGTAGTCCAATACAGTATAGCTTTCCCAGCAAGTTCAAAGTATTGTTTTTTTTGCTTTTTATCAAATCTTCTACCGCTACCACCAGCTGTAATAATGGTATTAATCTTTGTCATAAAGGTTCCTTTTAAGCTCGAGATATTCAGCCTTTTCTTTTGGGTTGCCCCTAAATAGAAAAATATGCTTGATAATATAGTTCCACGTAAATGCAGCGATATTACCAAGTAGCTTAGATAGCAAGAAATCTACATGAATATAATCATGTGATAAATAGATAAATAGATTCATAATTAATAAAGCAACAATTTCTATAGTAAAAAACAATGTCATTTCTACATGCCAAATATCTTTCAAATTACGCTTAGCAAAAACCCAAGTTATGCTAAAATAGTAATTCAACACTATACCAAGCGCATAACCAAGAGTTGAAGCTAATAGATAGTGTAATGCAAACTGATATACAAGAAAAACAGTTAAAAGATAATCAACAACAAAGCAAATAAAGCCAAATATCGAACACTTAAAGAATTGTTTATAATGCTTTATAAACTTCGATTTAATCCATTTAGTCATCTTCTTTTTCTTGGTTTCTTTCAATGCTTTTTTGCTTAGCTTGAAGCTTTATTGCGATATCTACTAATAGCTTATTATCGTCCAATTGCCAATCTTTTATCACTTGAAACAGCAATAATCTAAACACATTATACTCTTCATTTGTTTTGTTTTGTATTGCAAATTCCAGCAATTTATCGAGTATTGATTTTATTGTATTAGCCCGAACATCTTTGGCATTTAAAAGCCAATCTCTAATATGTGGAAAAGTGTTCTCCGGCAAGTTTTTAGTAACATGAAATACAATGTTTGAGATCTTTTTTATAACATCCTCATTGTCATCATCAATGTGTTTTGCAATAGTGTCATATACATACTCAAGGTCAGTAAAAGCCAAGTTCTCAATACCATGCATAGCTAAGACTCTTTGTTTAGGGTTTTCGCTATCAAGCCAAGAATGCATCTGAAGTTTAGTCTGCTCTGGATATCGCTCCCACATATCAAGAATTATTGCTTCTACTTCCCATGGTGTATTGTCCCAAAATCCATTTAAAAGAGAAATTAGGCTATTAGGATCATTTTTATGTAATTCCCAGTAGTAAAATAAGCCTGCAGCTCTTACCCCATAAATCTTGCTTGAAGTGAAGTTTTGTAATACAAACAATGAAATCTTTTCTTGATTATCATATGTTGCCATATGTTTACCAACAATTTCTCTGACATAATAATTTTGTGTATTTAAAAGGTTGTTTAGTTCTCTTACAGCCCTATCTTCGCCGTCATAGATGATAAAATCATATATCTCGTCAACCCTTTCTTTTAACATCTTAATCTCTTTATATTCTAAGCGACCAATTGATTTAATCATATTTCAAATCCTTTACAAATAATAGATTCTTATCATAAACACCAACTGAGTAAACGATATTATATATTTTGATACTTTGTCAATACTTTTTTTATTTTAGTTTTAGCATTTATCAAAAAAATCATGAATTCGTGACTACTGTGCAAATTATTATCGCACATTTATCTAAGATTCCCTCAGTGAAAACATCCATTTTGCTTGATATGATTCAATCATTTTTATAGGTGCATTTAAAGCATTTTATATTCATGTGGTAAAGTTCTCATCCTACCTCTTCAAATTTCATAATAAATCTTCTTTGCACTCCCTTTTGATTCCTATAATAACTCCTTTCATTCTCCAAGATAGCAAGGGGAATGCAAAGGGAGTCATATAGGTATTTTATTGATAAATATTACTTTACAATATTATCAAAAAAAGTAATGAAAAGTGAGAAAAAATCTGATCAGATGGTATGAAGAAGAAGATTTTTTTGTCATCCAAGATGTTAAAATAGGAGTCTTTTCATGTTATTTTTTACTTGTTTTTATTTTTTACCAAATATCAATTTACTATAAAAAAGAACTTAAATAAACTATTGTTCATAATTTTTGAAGTATGCCAACTTTTCATTGTATTTCAATAACAAAAAACACCATATATATAAGCGACCAATGTGCACGATCTTATAAATTAGTTTTTTTGCTTGACACTATTACAAATTGAATAATATTAAACCACAAAAGGAGGCTTGATGAAAAAAATAAGCTTATTATTAATGTATATTTTATCAATCACTTTAGTTTTTGCGGGGAACTTTGAGAAGTTCAATGATGAATACTTCTTCCCAGATATTATCAATATCTGCTTTACCAAAGACTTTGTCGGCAACTCTTCAGGAGACCTCACCTACACTATTAAAGACGATATTGTTCAAACTGAGTCACCTCAATTAAACTTAATTTTTCAAAAATATCAAGTTCATTCCATAAAAAGACTGTATCAAGTTAAAGACAGGGAGTGGAATAGAAATGGTGTTTACCCCATGAATATTTTTGAGATTAGCTTGAAAGACAAATCACAAATTGAAGCCCTCTATAAAGAGATTTTTGATATACCAGAGCTTGTTTTCGTCGAGTATAGCCCCAAATACAAACTATCATATATGCCAAATGACCCTCTTATTATTTCTCAATGGGCACTTGGAAAGATCGATGCCTTCCGTGCTTGGGACTATGAATCTGGAAATGAATCTACAATCGTTGCAATCGTTGATAGTGGTGTAAAATGGAATCACCCTGACTTACGCCCCAATATGTGGATAAATACCGCAGAGCTTGAAGGTGTAACAATTAACTGGGAAACTGGCGAAATAATCGGTGGAGACGGTATTGATAATGATGGTAATGGCTATATAGATGACATATTTGGTTGGGATTTTTATGCAACGGGTGACAATGAAGATAATAACCCATATCAAGCATATAACGGAAATGACCATGGCACCCATGTTGCTGGCTGTGCTGCAGCTGCAGCTGATAATAATATAGGAGTAGCTGGTCCTGCTTATAATGTGAGAATTATGGCTACTAAACATCAGCCAAGTAATTATGGTTCCTCGTATATTTATAATGGATACAATGGTATTTACTACGCTGTAGACTCAGGAGCACATATTATAAATTGCAGCTGGGGTGGGCGTGGTGGTCCAGAGGTTGCAGAAGCTGCTGCTTCATATGCTGTTGACCATGGTTCAATCATGGTGTGCGCCGCCTCAAATGATAATACAAATAATACTTACGCACACTACTATCCTTCTGACGCTACTGACGCAATTAGTGTGGCTGCTACCGACCAAGATGATAAAAAAGCAAGCTTTTCAAATTATGGAACACCTATAGATGTCTCAGCTCCTGGAGTCTCGATTCTTTCAACTGTATATACAATGGAAGGTTACAATTCATATTCAGCCTATCAAGGCACCTCAATGGCATCCCCTGTCGCTGCTGGTGTTGCAGCACTCATCAAATCAATGCATCCAGAGCTCACACCTATGCAGTTAAAAGCACGCCTCGAAGCAGGATGTGATAATATTGACGATCTTAATCCAAATTATATTGGCATGCTTGGCGCAGGTAGGGTTAATGCATTCAATTCTCTTATGTACGATAAGCTACCTTACTTAGAAATTGACAATTATCTTGTCAATGAAACTATTGGCAATAATGACAATATTTTGAATCCTGGAGAAACTGCTCAGGTCCAGCTTACTTTAAAAAACCGTGAAAACTGGCTACCTGCAACAAATATTACTTTAACTCTCAGATCAAATAACCCATACATTGAAATAATCGATTCGCTAATAGTAATTGATTCAATTGATCCTGGAGAAACAGTCACCACAAGTGGCTTTTTTTCTTTTTCTATTAATGACGAACATCCTGTGATTGAAAACACTGAGCTGATTGTCCACGCTCAAGCAAACACCAATAATGAATATCCGTATTCTGATGATATAAAACTCATTGCACCTATTACCTGTATGCGTGCAAATTGGCCCATTGAGCATGAAACAGCCACAATGCACCCCGCAATAATCGAAGATATCGATAATAATGGAAATAAAGAAGTTATCTTCAATGATAGCCAAGGTAATATTTATGCATACGATAAAGATGCAAACAGTCTGCAAGGCTTCCCTATTGCACTAAACCTGACTTGCTTTGCACCTGTCTCAATCATAGAAAAAGAAAACACTAAAGAAATAGTTGTTACTGCTGCAAATAAGCTTTTTAGAATATCTTCATCAGGTAATATTCTCTCTTCCTTTACCGCAGACGGCATTATACGTGTCAGCCCTGTTATTTTTGACCACAACCAAGATGGCGAATTGGATATTGTCTTTTCTACCCAAACAGGAAAAGTTTATAGTCTAAAAAGCGATGGACAGACATTAAACACCAATTACCCTCTTAGTTTTAGTGCGGGCATTGTTAGCCCAATTGCTGTTGGTAAATCTGGATATCTTTATCTTGCCGACAATAATGAGCTGCTCCACTGCGTCTCTCCTGATGGTCAAATAAATAATATTCAACCATTCCCATACCATTACAAGGGTGTATCTATGAACGGACCTGTCGTCATTAGTGATGAAGCAGGAAATGAAGAAAACATTATTATCTGCGGTAATAAAACAAGCGATAATAGATTGAGTATAATTAAAAAAGAAAATGCTTATGTGAATGTTATTTCAACCACCAGCGCTGTACTTGGAGGACCAATACCTCTTAAAAATGGCAATCAAACTAATTTTGTCTTCACCACTTCAGACAGGCATATTTATTCAATAGATGGTAGTGGTCAGCTTGTTTTTAGCCTTGATACTGGCGATTTTCTTAATCCTTCTCCTTTAACTGTAGATATTGATAATGATGGTATTGACGAAATTATGATTGCAAAGACTTATGGCGAGATTTGTTTTTATAATTTGAATGGCGAGCTAATCGAAGCAAAAACAATTAATATAAATATGGAAAATAGACTCACGCCCACTATTGGAACTATTGACAGTGAAAACCAGATGGATATCTTAGTCACAGCACAAAGGCAGATGAATTATCTTGATACAACAATTCCTTTTTATTCATCAAATTGGTACACTACACGAGGTAATAATCAAAGAACAGGCTTGATTTCTGGGTTCCCCTTATCAACTGACGACACTCCACACTATGTAGATAATTTTTCCATAAACAATTACCCAAATCCTTTCAACCCAACTACAAACATCACTCTCAATTTGGAAAAGGATAGTAATTGTGAAATTAATATTTACAATGTAAAAGGGCAGCTGATAGACCAACTATATACAGGTAAACTTATTAAAGGCTCTCACACATTTGAATGGAACGCAAATAATGGTAAAAATAACATCAGCTCTGGCATATACTTCTATCAGTTTAAAACAGGTGATAAGAACTATATAAAAAAGATGTTATTATTAAAATAATTTACTGCAAAGGCTGGGCAACCAGCCTTTTTTAATATTCAATAAGGGTGTCATACACCCTTTTTATATTGTCATTTTTTCTTAATATAATCATCCTAAATGACTTGTTTATAAATACATTGGCGTTCCATGTAAAATCAAATAGTAAAGTGAAAAACAAGACTGGGCTATTTTGCTGATTTTATGGGACAGCATCTACCACTACCAGATGAAAGCCAATGATTATTATGAAGTCAAAAAGCTTATGCTATTAAAATAGTGTTGAAGAAAACATGATTTAGATCACAAAAAACAAACAACTGTCTGATTACAGACTAAAGTAAACAATAATAGTTAGACCCCCAAAATGGGGGTTTAACTTTTTCTTATTATAAAGCTGAGAGGCAAAAAGAGCCTATTACATAATCTCTAAATTAAAAGGGTGTTGATTAATGCACAAACTTGGTTTTCTGACTCGAAGCAAGCTGAAAATTGAGAGCTGAGATATGAAATGTAATCGATCTGAGCCAACTAAGTATAGTTGTTGGTAAAAAAATCATCTCTAAACCCGCTTGTAGTAGGCATCTGCTGATTTGTGTGAAAATAGTTTTCGAAAAAACCATTTTGTAAGCCCTATATATATAGAGGGTGATGTTTTTTTTAAATTCTGCTTTTTTCTTTTTAAGTTATTTTGGGTACTATACAACAGCCTCTCTTAAATCACCTGACGATCTGATTCAAGATTCTATCTGTTTGGGTTTTGTGTCTTGATTAGTTCTTTTTTATATTTCATTCAATTCAAGTCACTATATTTAAGTATTATAGGATGATTTAATACAATAGCTGTTTATTATATTGACAAAAACAATTACAATTAATATTTTGGTATAAGTTGATAAAAACTAAAATATAGAGTGTATATTTTTTGATAATAATAGGGGAAAAAATAAATATAAAGGAGCTAAAAATGGCGGAGAAATTAAATTTAACAAAGACAAATGAACTTTATGAAGAGGCATTAACGCTCGTTCCTGGTGCTGTTGCTGGTATTAGAAGACCATATAACTTCGTACCTGGTGAGTATCCAATCTTTTTCGATCATGCAAAGGGTGGTAAAGTAACAGACGTAGATGGTAATGAGTATTTAGACATGCTCTGTGCTTATGGACCGATAATTGTAGGACATCGAGAAGAAGAAATTGATGATGCAGTAATTGCTCAGATCAGAGAAAAAGGATTTTGTTTTTCATTAACTCAATCATATCAAAACACTCTTGTCAAAAAACTTAAGGAGATTATCCCTTCTTGTGAGATGGCAGCTTTTGTTAAAACAGGGTCAGATGCAACGACCACAGCAATTAGAATCTCAAGATCATATACAAAAAAATTAAAAGTCTTACGTTGTGGCTATCATGGCTGGCATGACTGGTGTGTAGAAGTTAAGGGTGGTATCCCTGAGAAGTTTTATGAAGACGTATATGAATTTGAATACAATGACCTCGATCAAGTAAAAGACTTGATGAAAACACACGGTAATGATGTTGCTTGTATTATGGTAACCCCCGTAGGTCACCCCTTAGCTAATAAAGTAGAAATGCCTAAACCAGGCTTTTTAGAAGGCTTAAAAGAAATTGCTGAACAATACAATAGCGTCTTAGTCTTTGACGAAATTAGAAGTGGCTTTAGAGTCGATATGGGCGGTGCACAAAAACTATTTGGTGTCACACCTCACATATCTGTCTTTGGTAAAGCTATTGCAAATGGCTGGCCCATTAGCGTTGTAGCAGGTAAAGAAGAAATAATGAAGACACTTGAAAAAGACGTTTTCTTGAGCTCTACCTTCTTCCCAAATAGCGATGCACAAGTTGCAGCATTATCTACAATAGCATTCTTAGAGAAATATGATGTGTTAAAGGTAATAGCTGAAAAAGGTCATGCTTTTGCAAATCGAGTTAATGCGATACTTGAAAAGTCTGGCGTTCCTGCTTCATTTAGCGGCGGTCCATGGATGCCCTATATCACATTTGATGCAGACGAAAAGAAATTATATAAAGATTTAAGAACCGAGTTTTACACACAATTAATCCGTAGAAATGTATTCTTGCAACCATATCATCATGGATATATTTGCTATCGTCACACAGACGAAGATTTAGTCAGAGCAACCGATATGATTGCAGAATCTCTTGAAATAGTGAGAAAAAAATACTTAGTATAAAGGAGATACAATGGAACCGTTAATATTAACTACAGCTCTAACAGGAGCAGAGACTACTCGCGAAGCTCAACCAAATCTACCAATTACACCCGCTGAGCAAGCTCAAACAGCAAAAGATTGTTTTGCTGAAGGCTCTGTCGTTATGCACTTGCATGTCAGAGAAGACGATGGTGCGCCATCTCAAAGATTAGAAAGATTTGAAGATGCTATTACTCAAATCAGAAAAGCAGTACCTGGTATTATTATTCAAATGAGTACTGGAGGTGCTGTTGGAGTACCTTTTGAAGAAAGAATGGCACCATTAAAACTTCGCCCTGATATGGCAACTCTTAATGCTGGAACCCTTAATTTTGGAGATGAAGTTTTTGTTAACAGCCCTACTGATATCGAAAGATTAGCAGCATACTTTGAAGAAGTAAATGTTGCTCCAGAAATTGAAGTTTATGAATCAGGAATGATTGATTATGTAGCCAAACTCGTGAAAAGAGGCGTCATCAAACATACCCCTCTTCATGTTCAATTCGTTCTTGGAGTGCCTGGCGGCATGAGTGGTAAACCAAAAAATGTTCTCTATATGGCTGAACATCTAAAAGAAGAAATACCAACTGCTACCTGGGGTGTTGCTGGTATTGGTAGATGGCAATTGCCTTGTGCAATTATGGCTGTGGTAATGGGTGGACATGTGAGAGTTGGATTTGAAGATAATGTCTTCTATCACAAAGGCGTTTTAGCAGATTCAAATGCTCAACTTGTAGCAAGAATTGCACGTATTGCAAAGGAATATGGCAGACCACTTGCCAATCCTACTCAAGCACGTGAAATCTTAGGTTTATCATAATCTATTATAATATAGACCGCAGCTCTCAAAGGGTTGCGGTTTTTTTTCATTAAAGAGGAATTCAATATGGATAAAAGACCTTCATGGCACAAATACTTTATGGAAATGGCTTTCTTAGTCTCTGAACGCGCGACATGCTTAAGAAGAAAAGTCGGTGCTGTTATCGTAAGAAATAATCAAATTCTCTCAACTGGTTATAATGGAGCACCAAAACATATCAGACATTGCGCAGAAACAGGCTGTATGCGTCAACAACTCAATGTACCATCTGGTACGCGTCATGAACTCTGCCGTGGAGTACATGCTGAACAAAATGCAATAATACAAGCAGCAGTCAATGGCACTACTATCGAGGGTTCAACTATATACTGCACAAACCACCCATGTTCAATCTGTGCTAAGATGCTCATAAATGCAGAGATCAGGTGTGTATATATAGCAGACGACTACCCTGATGACTTAGCTAAAAATATGTTTGCTGAAGCAGGTGTAGAGCTAATATTAGTCGATAGAGAAACAGGTAATCTATCTAAATTATTGTGATAAGCCTTACGTTCAAAGCAAAAAGCATAAATAAGGAGAAATGTGTTCATTACTTTTTTATCAGTAGTATTTATTGTTTACAGTTCAATTAATTATTATATTTTCAGACACTTCTACCCCCTTTTCAATTCTAGCCTCCTTGCTAAAAAGCTCTACATAATCAGCTTTACCATTATTGCTTCATCATATTTCATCTATAGAATATGCGATAAAATACACTCTACCCCATTAGTTAAGATATTAGGTCAAATTGGATCAATTTGGCTCGTATTTATGGTATATGCGCTCCTTACAATTATACTGTATGATATAGCATATTGGCTCTGTAGGCTTATATCTCCAACATTGTTTAACTATCTTGCATCATTTCCACATATAAAGACTATTACATCTTCTGTGATAATAACATTTATCTCAGTAATAACCATTTATGCCTTTTTCAATGCAGGGAACCAAAGGGTTGTTCGTATCGATATAAAGCCACTTCATGCAAATAAAACTACCCTTTCTAAGCCCTATAAAATAGCCTATGCCTCTGATTTACACATCAATGATTTATTTTATACAAACTCAGTAAAAAAGTTGGTTGATCTGGTAAATGAAGAAAATGTCGATTTGATGCTGTTTGGTGGTGATGTCTTTACCGAAGATGTCTCGCATTTAACCTATCATGACAGCGGTGAAGTCTTAAAAAAGCTTAAGACAAAATATGGTGTCTACACAGTTTTTGGAAATCATGAGTATATTGGCAGCATTGAGAGCGCTATCAATCATTTTGAAAAGTATAATATTAAAATACTACAAGATAGTTCTGTTTTAATTAACAATGAGTTAGTTGTCATTGGTAGGGACGACCTAAGTGCTGAACGTATGTTAAAGAATAAAAGAGCAAGCCTGCCAGAACTACTTATTAATGAAGTCGATAGCCTGTTTACAATAGTTATCGATCATCAACCAAAATCATATCAAGAAGGTAAAGATAAACCTATAGATTTATATCTTTCAGGGCATACTCATCATGGACAGCTTTACCCCTTTTCATTTATCACTAAAAAGATATTTGATAATAGCTGGGGCTTACAAATTCTTGACAAGAGCTATTATTATGTATCCTGCGGATATGGTTTCTGGGGTCCTGTCGGTCGTGTAGGCAGCAAACCAGAAATGATCATATTTACAATAAGGTAATTTAACATGTTTCTTAAAAAATTTACTAATAGATTCATGGGTATATTTGAAAGCTTCAAGTTAAGAAACTATTCGCTATATTTCTTTGGGCAAGGAACCTCTCTCATTGGTACTTGGATTCAACGTACTGCCCTTAGTTGGCTTATTTATCGTGTAACAGATTCTGTTTTATGGCTTGGACTTTTGGGTTTTGTTGGTAAGATACCATCTCTATTTATCACACCATTCGCTGGTGTTATTGCTGATAGATTCCCACGTCATAAAATACTAAAAATATCACAAATACTGATGCTTGTTCAAGCTTTTGCACTCTTTTTGATTGTATATATCAATGATGTAAAAATATGGCAAATTCTCTTGCTTTCCACAATTCTTGGTGCTATTGAAACCTTTGAAACGCCTGTACGCCATGCTTTTGTTTTTGATATTGTGCAAGATAGAAATAAGATAGCTAATGCTATTGGATTGAACTCAGCTATGTTTAACACAGCGCGTCTGATTGGCCCAGCCTTAGCAGGATATTTGGTTGCACAAATTGGTGAAGCATATTGTTTTTTAATTAATTCATTTTCATTTATAGCAATGTTATTGGCACTCTTTCAGATGAAAATTGATATTGTTAAAGCTAATGTAAAAAAAAGACCATTCTTTTCTAATCTCAAAGAGGGCTTTACGTATGTTGTAGAAAATCAATCTATACGTTATTTACTCTTTAATGTCTGCGTATTTACGCTGTTTGGACAGTCATATACTGTTATACTGCCCTACTTTGCAAAAGAGGTCTTTGGAGGAGATTCACGTATCCTTGGACTAATGGTTTCAGCTGTAGGTGCAGGCGCTTTGTTTGGGGCAATGTATTTAGCTTCCAGAAAGAATACTAAAGGATTAACTGATAAGATATCAAACTTTGGACTATTAGCCACGCTCTGTTTAATGGTGATTGCATTTTCAAAAATATACTACCTAAGCTTGATTCTCATCTTCATAACCAGTTGTGGCTTAATGATGCAAAATGCAGGCTCTAATACCATCATACAGAACATAATCGATGAAGATAAACGTGGTAGAGTAATGAGTATTTACTCCATGTCATTCCTAGTTTTCTTACCATTAGGCAGCCTTCTGATTGGTAGTGCATCAAAGTATTTTGGCGTTGAGCGTTCAGTCTTTGCATCAGGTTTATTGTGCTTTTTAGCAAGTATGGTCTTTAGATTTAAAGTTCCACTCATCAAAAAGAAGATCAAAGAAAAAAACATAGCAGTATAATTAAAGAGATAATATAACCTTCTCTATATTAAGATAAATAGAGGGTGTTGCACAAAAAATCATTTCCAAACCCGTTCATAGTAGGCATCTGCTGAATTGGATGAAAATAGTTTTCGAAAAAACACGTTTTGTAAGCCCTATATATAGAGAGGGTGTTATATTTATTTATGAACCTGCTATATTCTTTTATAACCTATTTTGGTTACTATGCAACAGTCTCATATAATAAAGAAAGAGCTTTTTCGCATTTTGTTGCATATGTTTCTCAAAAGTGTTCAATAATAAACCACAGGAGTGTTGCAAAATTGACTATTCAGCTATTTTTAATTAATAATATTTAGCTTTAAAGCTGATTATTTGCATTATTTGCAAGTATTTTGATAATTGGAACAAAAAGTGTTATATATAAACATATCAAAGTATTTCAAATATCTTTGTAAGAGTTTATTAAATAAAAAATGAGGGAGTCTATGAACTATCAATTTGATGTCGAAATGAATAGAAAGAACACAGCTTCTTTTAAGTGGGACCATTGTAACTATATATTTGGCACAGATGATTTGCTACCAATGGCAATTGCTGACATGGACATTCCAGCACCACCTGAAGTATTAGCCGCTATAAAAGAAAGATGTGAACATCCAGTATTAGGCTATACAATTAGAACAGAGACATTTTATAATGCAGTGAAAGGCTGGATGAAGAAAAGGTTTAACTGGGAAGTCAAAGATGAGTGGATATTGAGTACTGCAGGGATAATACCTGCTTTGAGTTATGCTGTTTTATCATTTACGCAGCCTGAGGACAAAATACTTATTCAACCTCCTGTATATAGACCATTCTTTGATGCAATAGAAGCAAATCACCGTACTATAGTAGAAAACCCTTTAAAAGAAGTTCATCAAGGTAACAAAATACACTATGAAATGGACTTTGAAGATTTGGAGGAGAAACTAAATGGTGTAAAACTAATGATTCTTTGCTCACCACATAATCCTGTCGGACGCGTTTGGTCAATAGATGAGCTCAACAGACTTGGCAAACTATGCAAAGAAAAAGGAGTAATCATTTTATCAGATGAGATACATTCAGACCTCGTTTTTAAACCTAATGCCCATAATCCAATGGCTTCAATCAAAGAATTCCAAGATATTTCTATCACTTGTATAGCACCAAGTAAGACTTTTAATGTTGCAGGCTTATGCGCATCGGCTATCATCATACCAAATCAAAAAGTGAGAGAGAATTTTTCTACAATGATGTTTAATTGTGGAGTATTTCTTGGTAATACAATCGGTAATATTGCGCTTGAAACATGTTATTCCAAATGCGAGAACTGGCTTGAACAGCTCTTAGTATACTTACAAGAACGTAAAACAGAAATAGAGACATTCTTTGCAGAAAACTTGCCGCAGCTAAAGATTGCGCAAACAGAAGCGACCTTTTTAACCTGGATAGATTTTAGAAATCTAAACTTTAAAACACATAAAGAGCTTGAAGATTTTCTCATCTATAAGGCAAAACTTGGCTTTGATACAGGGGCAAAGTTTGGTGCTCAGGGTCAGCACTTTATGCGATTAAACTTTGGATGTAGTAAAAAGATGCTTAGAGAAGCATTAATACGGCTTAAGACGGCTGTTGATCAGCTCTAAAATAAATTATATCACATTTTAGGCGGCATTAACTGTCGCCTTTTTGAATTATAAAAAAATATTGAAAAACTACTTGACTAAATACGCTAATATTTCAAAATAATAAAAAAGATTATTATGGAGGCTACAATGTACGGAAGAATGAAAAATGACTTACAAGAACTTTTTGAAGAATTGAAACAGAATGGTTTATTCAAAAAAGAACGTGTGATAACAAGTAGTCAAGGGGCACAAATATCTGTCTCTACGGGCGAAGAAGTGTTGAACTTTTGTGCTAATAACTATCTTGGGCTATCCAATCACCCAGATGTTGTCAAAGCTTCACAAGATATTATGAATGAATGGGGATATGGACTATCATCAGTTCGCTTTATTTGTGGAACACAAAAGATACACAAAGACTTAGAAGCGAAAGTATCGGAGTTTTTAGGTACAGAGGACACTATACTCTATGTTGCTTGTTTTGACGCGAATGGCGGGGTATTTGAGCCCTTATTAGGCGAAGATTCTGCTATCATCTCAGATGAACTAAACCATGCATCTATCATCGACGGGGTACGCTTGAGTAAAGCAAAACGCTTTAGATACAAACACTCAAATATGGATGAACTTGAACAATGCTTAAAAGACTCACAAGATTGTAAGTATCGCTTGATTTGCACTGACGGTGTATTTTCAATGGACGGGGATATCGCTAAGCTCGATAAAATTGTAGAGTTAGCCGAGAAATACAACGCATTAGTTATGGTAGATGACTCTCATGCAACAGGCTATATTGGAAAAACAGGTCGTGGAACTCATGAACACCATAATGTCATAGATAAAGTAGACATAATCACAACTACCTTTGGCAAAGCATTAGGCGGTGCAAATGGTGGCTGTACATCTGGAAGAAAAGAAATTATCGAACTCTTAAGACAGAAATCAAGACCGTATTTATTCTCAAATACAGTTTCTCCTGCTGTTGTAGGAGGTACATTAAAGGTACTTGACATGCTCACAGAATCAACAGATCTTAGAGAAAAAGTGATGGAAAATGCTATACTCTTTAGAAAAGAAATGGAGCAAGCAGGCTTTAAATTGAAACCTGGCAATACAGCAATAGTGCCTGTCATGCTTTACGACGAGCCTCTTGCATTGAAAATGGCAGATATGCTACTCAAAGAAGGTATTTATGTGATAGGCTTTGCATTCCCTGTTGTACCACGTGGTCAAGCACGAATCAGAGTTCAACTTTCAGCAGCACACTCAACAGAAGATGTTCATAGAGCAGTAACTGCGTTTATCAAAGTTGGAAAAGAACTTAAAGTGATTTAATCGAGGTAATTTGAGGGAGCACAGGCTCCCTTATTCTTAAATAGTATGGAAAAAGGCAAATTATACTTAGTCCCCACCCCTATTGGTAATCTGAAAGACATGACATACCGTGCAATTGAGGTATTACAGAGCGTTTATAGAATATACGCTGAAGATACCAGAACATCTTACTACTTGCTATCTCACTACAAAGTCGAAACTCCGTGCCATTCTTACCATAAATTTAACGAAGTAAAAAGATTAAAAGAAATGATCTCTTTTTTAAATAGTGGGTTGAGTATTGCCATAATATCTGATGCAGGCTCGCCTGGTATTTCAGACCCATCAAATATCATCGTTAAAGAGTGTATAGTAAATGATATTGATGTGATAGCTCTCCCCGGCGCAACGGCACTAATACCCGCAATTACCGCTTCTGGATTCAATTCTGATAAGTTTATTATGATTGGCTTTTTATCAACTAAAAAGCAATTAGCAATACAAACCTTAACAAAGTATGCAAACCTTGACCTCCCCATTGTAATCTATGAATCTCCACACCGTTTGACTGAAACATTGAGCTTATTACATGAGCATTTAGGCGATAGAGAGATTGCTATAGCACGTGAACTAACGAAACAATTTGAGACATGGTATCGAAATCATATATCTTTTTTTATAGAAAACCCAGATATTATTAAGATAAAAGGTGAATTTGTAATAGTTATTAACCCTGCTATAAAAGAGAAAGCCACTGATGAAGATATCTTGGATTTGAGTAATAACTTCTCCGATGACATACCAAGAAAAGAGGTTGCAAGTATTATTGCAGAGAAATTAGATGTATCCAAAAATTATATTTACAATTTATTAATTAGTAAAAGGAAGAATAAATATGAAAGTTGAACAAATTAGTACCGTAATAAAAGAGTCTAAGCCCCCCTTTACACCACTTTTAATTATCTCTCAAGAAGAAAATGGTAAGGCAAATGTCATGGTAGTTGAATGGTATATGCGTTGCTCAGCTCAGCCTCCAATGTATGCTATATCTATTGGGCTAAGTAGACATACACATAAATGTTTAGAGCAAGTAAGACTCTTTAATATAATTGCTCCCACGTCTAGTATGACTGATATAGTAAAATACTGCGGATCACATTCAGGCAGGGAAGTTGATAAGTTTGCAGAACTAAATCTGGATACATTTAAGGGTAAATTAGGCTTGCCAATAATAAAAAATGCAAATGCAAGCTTGGAATGCAAAATAGTCAGCCAGATTTTAAGTGGAGATCACACTATTTTCATTGGTGAAGTAAAGCATAGCTGGTTAAACCATGAATCATCACCTTTGGTACTTTACCCCAAGAATAATGAATAAGGAGACACAATGAATAGAATATACTTGCCAGTTGATATCTGTTTTGGAGAAAATGTCATCAATACTAATGGCGACGCTATATATAGCTTGGGACAGAAGCCCATGATAGTAACAGGGCATCATTCTGCTAAAGCATCAGGCGCTGAAAATGATATTATTAATTTACTTCAATGCAAAAATAAAGAATATGTATTATTTAATGAAATCACTGAAAATCCTGAACTTGACACTATTAATAAGGGAATAGACGTATTTATCGAGAATCAATGCGACTACGTAATAGGTGTTGGCGGGGGAAGCCCTTTGGATGCCTGTAAAGCAATTGCCCTGGCTGCAGCTAATCAGATAAAAGCAAAAGACTTATATGATGTAAACAATCATCATCAATGTTACCCTATTATTGCAGTACCGACAACTGCTGGAACTGGCTCAGAAGTGACTCAGTATAGCGTTTTATCAGATCCAAAAGCAAAAAAGAAGGCTGGATTTACAAGCCTATTAGTATTTCCTATTGTAGCATATATTGACCCAAGATACACATTAACCGTATCAAAAAAGGTCACAAGAGATACAGCTGTTGATGCTTTAAGCCACCTATTAGAAGGACTATATTCAAATACAAGAAACGAATTACTCTACCCTTTTATTTTTGATGGCATAAATCTGATTGTTCGCAACTTAAATGATTTGTTAAATGACCTAGAGAACCTTGAATTGAGAGAAAAGCTAATACGTGCATCGCTTTATGGAGGCATTACAATAGCACACTGTGGGACGACTCTTCAACATGCTATCGGTTACCCATTAACATCAGAACTTGGTCTGTCACATGGCTTAGCAAATGGTGTTGCTATGAAAGCTGTCATGGAGCTATACTATCCAGCGATAAAAGACACACTTGATATAATGTTTTCTCATTTAAAAATGACAAAAGAAGAGTTTTACCAATGGCTTGATTCTCTCAATTTGCAGTTTGAAGGAACTATCACAGACTCTTTTATAGAAGAAAAATATAATGAAGTATTGCAAAGTAGAAATATGATGAATAACCCCTTTGCTGTTAGTGCTGAACAAATAAAGGAGATCTTTAGACAAATAAAATAATGCATCTTGTTATAATTTTTATAACCATTACTTGACTTTATTATTTTATTTTTTTATATTTAAATAACTGACATGTTTCTTGCTTGATTACCCCATGCTCACTGTGCAGAGCATGGGGCTTTTTTATAGCATTAAAAAGTGGTACTACTTTTCTTTATTCATCAAGCTGTTGAGGCAATTCTTGACTTTGTACCTCAACAATCTTTGCATCGTCGATCCCAGTATAAAGCTTTTGAATGTTTGGTGAATAGGCGACGATAAGCCCAGCAAACACGATGGAGACCATGCTCATTAATTTTATCAAGATATTGATACATGGACCTGCTGTATCTTTGAATGGGTCACCTACGGTGTCGCCCACAATAGTTGCTTTATGTGTGTTCGACCCACTACCACCATTAAATCCTGTTTCTACAAACTTTTTGGCATTATCCCATGCACCGCCAGAATTATTCATGGTGATAGCAAGCAGAATACCTGCTACTAAAGCTCCTGCTAATGCACCCATTACCCCTGCAACCCCTAAGATTAAACCAACAATTATTGGCGTTATTACGCCAACTAAGGCTGGTCTCAACATTTCTTTTTGCGCTGCTACAGTGGAAATCCTTACACATTCTCGATAATCTGGAATACCAGTTCCTTCCAATATGCCAGGGATATCTTTGAATTGTCGTCTGACTTCCTCAACCATCTTGCCAGCAGCCCTACCAACAGCTTTTATAGTAAGTGCAGAGAAAGCAAAAGTGACCATAGAGCCGATAAATAGACCTGTAAGGAATCTGGGGTTCATTAGATTTATTTTGTACAAGTCAATAAACTGTGTAATTGATATTTTTGTAACCTCGACTTTTTCTGAGATATTTAATGCATATTTTAATTCAATAATATTATGACCTGTCATTATTAAAGAGTTCCTAATTTCTTCTAAATATGCGGCTAAAAGAGCCATAGCTGTTAATGCTGCTGATCCAATTGCAAAGCCTTTTCCCGTTGCAGCTGTGGTATTGCCGACAGAATCTAATGCATCAGTTCTTTCGCGTACATCTTTAGGTAATTTACTCATTTGTGCATTACCTCCAGCATTATCAGCTATAGGTCCAAATGAGTCCATAGCTAAGGTAACACCTAAGGTTGCAAGCATACCCACAGCTCCAAAACCGATGCCATATAAACCCATTTCTGGTATCTTGAAGCCACCGCTAAAGCTGTAAGCCCCCAAAACAGCTAAAGCAATAATAATAACAGGTGCTGCGGTTGAACGTAATCCAACTGAAAAGCCCTCTAAAATGACTGTTGCAGGTCCATATGTACCTTGTTCAGCTATTTTTTTTGTATGATCAAAGCTATAAGATGTATAGTATTCGGTAGTTAAACCTATTAAAATGCCTGCAACCAAGCCAATAATTGAAGAGAGAAATAT
>Ga0116183_1000320_pt1 | contig 56863 bp, 39 predicted proteins | sample AD_UKC078_MetaG_FD_89753 | JGI IMG/M metagenome (GOLD analysis project Ga0116183, IMG submission 89753) | Active sludge microbial communities of municipal wastewater-treating anaerobic digesters from USA - AD_UKC078_MetaG | ecosystem: Engineered > Bioreactor > Anaerobic > Digestate | place: USA...
ATATGTACGAGCTCGAAGCTCATGCGTCCTAACAATCTTTCATCGTACTTAACCAAACTTGGTTCAATTATAACCGCTTTAGCAGATTTAATCAATACTTTTACCTTAGCATCATATGCGGCGGGGTAGGGCAGCGCGCGACAATTGTCGCATATGTGTTAAATTCATTTATAACGTCTACCGCCGCCCGTCAAAAATATTTTTATTAATCTTTTTTTATCATAGATAATTGACTTTTAATAAATTATTCAATATTATACGAGGCGAGTAACATTTTTTAACTGTTTTAGAGCGCAATAAAATGAAAAAAATTAGAGTATTGATAGTCGACGATTCAGCAATAGTGAGAGACGTTCTTACAAAAAAATTATCCGAACAGGGCGATATTGAAATAATAGGGGTCGCGCAAGATCCGTTTATAGCGCGGAATAAAATTGTAAATCTATCGCCCGACGTTATAACGCTTGATATTGAAATGCCAAAGATGGACGGGCTTACTTTTCTTGAAAAACTTATGAGATATAATCCTCTTCCGGTTGTCGTAGTAAGTTCGGTTACGACAAAAGATAAATACGCATCCATCAAAGCTCTCGAATTGGGCGCGTTTGACATTGTTAATAAACCCGGCGAAAGTATAAGCGTTAATGAAATAACCGATGAAATAGCGGATAAAATAAGAAAAGCGTATGAATTAAAAGACGTTTATCTGCATAGAAAAAAAATAGTCGAGGACTCTCTTGCTCAAAAAAAAGTTGCGTTTCAAAAAAATATTCTCGGAACAATAGCTACTACCGATAAAATAATCGCTATCGGAGCGTCGACCGGCGGCACTATTGCAATCGAGTATATTTTCAAAAATCTTCCTAATAACTTGCCTCCGATCGTAGTCGTTCAACACATGCCGCAAAACTATACAAGACTGTTTGCGGATAGACTAAACGAATTGTCCAAAATAAATGTAAAAGAAGCCGAAGATAATGAAATTTTAGAAAACGGCGCCGCTTATATTGCAAAAGGCAACTTTCATTTGATTATAGAAAGAAGGGGGGCTAGTTTTTATACAAAGCTCGTCGCGTCCGATAAGGTTCAGTTTCAAAGACCCTCGGTCGACGTGATGTTTAACTCTGTCGCAAATTGCGCAGGTAAAAACGCTTTGGCGTTTCTGCTTACCGGTATGGGAAAAGACGGAGCGGAAGGTCTTTTAAATATCAAAAACAGCGGCGGTCTGGCGGTTATTCAGGATGAAAAGAGCTGTATAGTGTGGGGAATGCCAAAAGCGGCTTACGACTTAAACGCTTACGACCGTATTATACCGTTATCGGACATTCCCGAAGCCGTCGTTCGCATTGTTGCGGATATTATTTAGAATGTTTTTGATGTTGAACTTATTGTGAACTTTAACGTGGATATCTCCCGTATAAGTGTTAAAAGTAACGGTTCTTCCTTTATCGCCGCCCGTCTCCTCAAAGCAAATATTGATGTTCTTTTCTCTTAATATCTTAAACGCCAAGTCTACGTTTCTATCGCCTATAAAGAAAATTTCATTCTGATTCTCTAAAATTAACGATCCGCCGACTACGTTTGCCACAAGATCTTTTTTTTGGGATTTTATTTTATAAAATTTATTTAAAAGCAAATGGATTGCGACGTTTCCGTATTTAACGCTGTCGTTTTTTTCAGATTCGGGGAGTAAATAGTGGCAAATTCCACCTATTTTTTTAACTCTATCAAATATAGCTACCGCAACGCACGAACCTAGAATCGTTTTGACTCTATGAGGAGTTGTCGCAAAAATAAGTTCGCCCGGATTTAAAAATATATCTTTTGGCTGCATATCACTCCTTCTTGTATATTGAGTATTTTAACGTTTTAAAATTATGCTTTATCCCCAGTAAAGTTTCAGATAATCCTAAAATGAGATATCCCCCTTTTTTAACGTATGGATAGATACGGTTTATTATATACTCCTTTTCGCCGGGATCAAAATATATTAACACATTTCTAAGAAATACTATATCAAATTCGCGCGTAAAAGGGTAAGATTTCATAAGATTTAGATATCTAAAATCGATAAACTCTTTAACAAAATCTTTTACAATATAATTATTATTAACTTTATCAAAATACGTTTTTAATAATCTTTTGTCAACATTGCTATCTAATTTCTCAACATTATAACTGCCTCTCTCCGCGCCGCTTAAGACCCTTGTAGATATATCCGTTCCTAGTATTTTAAAATCATAGTTCGCTAAATTGTCTACAGTTTGCAAAACGCTAATAGCGGCGCTGTACGTCTCTTCTCCGGTAGAACAAGCGGCGCTCCATATTCGCGCGTAATTGTTTTTAAAATCAAATTTACTAAAAAAATATCTTAGGAAATCAAAATGGACTCTTTCTCTAAAAAAGAAACTGAAATTTGTAGTAATAGCGTTAACAAAACTATTAATAAAATCCGGATCGTCCGTACTAACAAGCGCGTCGTAAAAATCCTTAAACGTTAAGTATTTTTTATCGCTCCCGATAAATTTAGATAATCTATTAACAATGAGGTATTTTTTATAATCTTTGAGTTTTATACCGGTTTTAGAGTAAAAAAAATCTGCGAATTTAGAAAATAAAGCGTCGGATAAAATTTCTTTCATAGTTAAAACATTATTATATTTTTATCAACTTCTTTTAGTTCTTTTGCCGCCTCGACATTTTTATCTTCAAAAACGTTATGTTTTTTTGCAAATTCGACTATTACTTCGCGCTCTTTTTGAGTCGTTATTATCTTGTTAAAAGTATTGTAAATTTTTTTATCTATCTCTCTTTTTTCATTCTCCGTTATCTGTAAATCTATATTTAAATTTGCAGATATATCTACAAACTCGTCGGATAAGCGATTTATATAAGATATAATATTTTGGGTCTCCTGCAGAGTAATGTCTTGATATTGAAATTTGTCTATTATCTTCTTTATAGAGGCATTAATATCGCTAGACGTTTTATAAAGTTCCGATATGATTAACCTTATTTTATTAAACGAGCCGTTTAATATAGATTCAAACGGGGAGAGAGATTTTTGAAATTCTGGGATGTAATTAATAACTTCGTTCATTTTATTAACGTAGTCGTCTTTTACGCTGTTTATATGAGTTAACGTATCGCTTACTTCCGTATTTGCCCTGGATATGATTTTGGACGTTAAACCGGCAAATTCGCTAATTTCGTTTCCAAGCGTCTTAAAACCGGAAGTTTTTGAATCAAGGCGGGCCGCCTCTATCCGAACGTTAATCGATATTATTTTTATCTTTTCAGAAATTTCGTTTATACTATTAGCGATATTTTGTATCTCTTTTAAACTTGCTAAAGTTTTATTCATAAACGTATCGGATATAGTTTTTAAATCATTTATTATCGCGTTAAAATCGTCAAACCTTGAAATAAACGTTTTTGTCTCGTTTAGTATATATAGCAAACTATCGTCGTTTGTACTGTCGATAAAACTTCTCATAATTTTTTCGGTATCCTGCGCCGATTCTTCGCTCTCTTCAGAAATTTTTTCAAACTCTTCAAATATCTCTTTGATCATCTTGACGCTATAATCCATAGATTCCGTAGAAATTGACGACAAAATCTCCGAGGAGGTCCGAAACTGATAAAGAATATTTGCTAAATTATTTGTCGCTTTACCGCGTATTGTCTCCACATATTTCATTTTGCTATTAAAAATATGAATCTCTTCGTTAACAGATGGAATTACTTTTTGAAGAATTTCATTTGCTTTATCCAGGTCGTCAAACATTCGAAAAATTTGACCTATTTCAAATTTTTTTTCAGACGATTCTGAACTCTCTTCAAAGTGTTTTTGTCTTATCTGGATAAATTGTTTGATATCGTCCTTTAAATATGAATACTCCCCGTAGTCGTTGTTATCGGCGCTTACTACGCCTCCCACCAAGTTTAGACTTCTGAAAAATTCTAAAACAATATCAAATAAAATGCTAACGGATTGAAACATCCTCATATGCCCTTTTCTTCGTATTGCGACATGTTTCTTAACCAATACAAAAATAGAGTTGTTAAGCGCGAATATAAGAGCAATCGACAAAACGTATATAACTATCAGCGATAGAATCGCTTTATTTCTATCTTCTTTAAAGATAAAAAAAGAAATCGCAAGCGCTAATTCGAGTACGGTTGCCAGAAAAAAACTGATCCATTTTATAGCTATTATCATCCTTGAAAGACTATTTTTAGACATAGAAAGATTATTCTTAGACATAATTTTCCCTATATTTTTACAATATTTATTTGCAATCTATGCAGATTTAAGATATAATATAGTTAGGCATTATACAAAAATTAATAATAAAATGAAAGAATTAATTGAATTAATATTACATTTAGAGACGATTTTACTTAACTACGAAGAGGGCGATTTATTAAAACTGCTCGATATAAAAGATAGCAGCGCTGAGATCGATAATATTCTATCCAAAAATAAAGAGCTGGCTTGTTTGATCGATTCAGATTTATCTCAAAAAGTTGCCTCTATGAACGAAGGCGATTTGGTAAATATTCTCCCCGCTCTGGAAAAACATGTAGATGAGATAAAACTGTTTGTCGAGTCTATTCCGGATAAACAAGACGAAGAGTTATCCGACGATACGCTAAATTATCCGAAAAACGGCGAAACAAAGGATTTGGATTATTCCGAATTGATCGACGACGCCGATATGCTTATCAAGTACGCGGACGAGATAAAGGAACATCTTGACAACGCTCAAATTGCGCTTCTCGATCTGGAGTACGATCCCACGAATCAAGAGAAGATTAATCAGGTGTTTAGATGTTTTCATACGGCAAAAAGTTCTTCGGCGTTCCTCGGCGTCAAAAACGTTGAAGAAATTTCTCATAAAATGGAGGATCTTCTCGTCTTAGTAAGAGATAAGAAGATCGTTATAAGCGGCGAATTAATAGACGTTATTTTTTACGGAATAGGTTTTATACGGGATATTATCAACGTTATGATAATCAACGATTACGACAGAGATAAAATTATAAAAATATACCAAAAAATTGACGTTTTTAAATACTCTAAAATGATCAAAAAGATCATCGACGAGCATCAAAGGAAAAAGATCGGCGAGATTTTACTTGAGGAAGGTAAAATTAATAGCGATTTGATAGATAAAATCATTAATATTCAAAAAGACAACTATAAAAAATTCGGCGAGATAGCCGTCGAAGAAAAAATCATAACTCCCGACGAGCTGCAATCCGCCGTAATTAAACAGAGTTCGTCCGTTAAAAAAATAAATTACGTAAAGGTATCAAACTTTAGACTAAACGATCTTGTCGATATGGTCGGAGAGCTTGTGATCGTTCAATCAATGATTAAAGATATGATTCGCTCTTCTGCGCTTTAAAACGCTTCAGACTATAAAAATATTACTCAACTCGAAAATATTACGACAAATATCAAAAACATCGTTCTTTCTATGGGAATGGTCCCGATATCCGAGATATTTAATAAACTGAGAATCGTTATCCGCAACGCATCTCATGAATTAGGCAAAACCGTCGACGCGCATTTTTCAGGAGAAACTACCGAGCTTGACAGAAATATTATCGAATTTATATACGATCCGTTAGTTCATATAGTCAGAAACTGTTGCGATCACGGTATCGAATCGGCTGAAGAGAGAGAGAAGAAAGGTAAAGATATTGTTGGAAAAATCGATATATCCGCTTCTCACAAAGGCAGCGGGATTGAAATATCGATAATCGACGACGGCAAGGGAATATCTAAAGAGAAAATTATCGAAAAAGCGGTTAAAAACGGATTAGTAAGCGCCGAGAATGCAAAAAATATTCCGGATAAAGAGATATACAATTTCATTTTTCTCGCCGGTTTTTCCACAGCCGAAAAGGTGTCTGAAATATCGGGAAGAGGAGTAGGTCTCGACGTTGTGAAAAAAAATATCGAAAATATTCACGGTAGAATAGAAATAATCAGCGAAGAGGGCGCTTTTACAAATTTTATTATTAAAATCCCTTTAACTCTTGCTATTATCGACGGTTTTGTTACAATTGTCGGAGAAAAAAAATATATATTTCCTTTTGTTCTTGTAAACGAAATTATCGTCCCGAAAGCCGAATCATTGGATAAGATGGAAAACGAACAGGTGTTTTTGTCTTTTAGGGGGAGGCATATCCCTTTAATTTGGGCGGGAGACTTTTTGAATGAAACCGATTTTGTTAAAACGATAGAGAACGCGGTAATAATAGTAATATCTTACGAAAACGCCGAATATGGAATAATAGTAGATGAAGTATTGGGAAAGCAGGAGATTGTAATTAAAAGTTTAAACGAAGTTCTATATCAATATAAAAAAGTTTTCTCCGGAGGAACAATTTTCGGAGACGGAAGCATTGGGTTTGTTATAAATATTGACGAGTTTATCGATCAAGTAAAAGAAAAATTATAAAAATAAGGGAAGGAAGTATTATGACTATTTTTGTTGTCGACGACTCTACGGTTTTGAGATCGATTGTAAAGACGGCTTTAGCCTCTTTTGACTACGACGAGATTATTGAAGCTAAAGACGGGGAAGACGCCTGGGAAAAGATAAAAACCATGCAAAAAAAAATCGATCTTTTTATTCTTGACATAAATATGCCGAAATTAAACGGATTGCAACTATTGGAAAGAATAAGAGCTGAAGATAAAAAAACTCCCGTTATCATCTTAACGACGGAGTCCGATAAAGATAAGATGATAGAGGCTAAAAAACTGGGAGCGACCGGGTGGATCATAAAGCCTTTTGATAAAGGAAAACTTATACAAATAGTCGATATGTTAATAAAAAAATAATTTTTTTGGAGAAATATTATGAAATTAGGCGTTAGAGGAAAATTGTTAATTAGTTTTGGGATTGTTACCTTACTGTCGCTTGGCGTTACCGGCGGACTCGCTCTGTATTTTTCAAGCGAGTCTATTGAAAAACTGGCAAGAGAGAGTCTCTTAGGTATTACGGACTCAATGTATCAATCCGTAAAAAACCAATACCATCTGTCAACTTCTTTAAACACGTCTTTACAGAAGAGCAATCTCGACGTCGCGTACAACATGGTAGCCGGTAAAATCGAGGCTGATCCTAAGAGAAAAATAGCTCTCAGCGTAGAGAATCAAGACAATCATACGATCGAAAAAGTTCAGATACCAGAACTGCTTTACAACAATCGTCCCGTTTATAAAAATAACGGTATCGTAGATAACATATCGGAACATACGGGTAGCGAGGTAACTATATTTCAAGTTGCAAATATAGGGTTGGTCAGACTTTCGACTACCGTGAAAAAAGCCGACGGAACAAGAGCGGTTGGCACTTTTGTTCCGAGCTCTTCTCCTATGTACCAAACCGTAATCTCCGGCGCTACTCATATCGGAAGGACTTTCGCCGTCGGCGATTGGTATATAACGGCTTGCAAGCCAATTTTTGATTCGGAAAATAACGTAATAGCGGCGGTTTATACGGGAGCGCTGGAACTTGATATCGACCACCTTCGAGAAGATATAATCGAAATAAAACTTGGAAAAAGCGGATATTTCTTTGTAATTGATTCGAAAGGTTCGGTCGTAATTCATCCGTATGTGGATGCGAAAGAGCGAGGCAAAAATGTATACGATGCGGTAGATAAAAACGGTCTTCATTTTATCAAAGAGATGTGCGAAAAGAAAAACGGAGAAATTTCATACTGGTGGCAGAATGAAGGCGATAGCAAACCGAGAAAAAGTTTGGGTATATACAAGTATATGCAAGAACTTGACTGGATAGTATGCGCCGAAATTTATTACGACGAACTTTACAAAAATATTGATAATTTTAGAAATATATTTATAGGAGTATTAGTCGTTTCGGTTATTGTTATAACTGTCATAGTAATTTTATTATCAAGTTCGATAGCAAATTCCGCCGACAAGTTCGCGCGAGAACTATCGTTTGCCTCTAAAAATCTTGAGTCGGCCTCTTATCAGGTCTCCTCGTCCAGTCAGGAGTTGTCAAGCGGTTCGTCCGAGTTAGCGTCGAGTATAGAGGAGATAACCTCGTCGCTCGAAGAACTCCAATCGGTTATCGAGTCCAATACCAAAAATATAAATCAGAGCGATATTATGATGAAAGAAAACGCAGAGGAAGCGGCGAGAGTTACCGATAAAATCAACGTTCTTCAAGAAGCTTTTGCGGAGATCGACGATAATAGTAAAAAAATAGTGAGAATCATAAAAGTTATCGACGATATAGCTTTCCAGACTAATATTTTAGCGCTAAACGCTGCCGTTGAAGCCGCGCGAGCCGGAGACGCCGGAAGAGGTTTTGCCGTCGTAGCGGACCAGGTAAAAAATCTCGCTCAAAAAAGCGCCGACGCGGCTAAAGAGACCGCAGAACTAATCGAAAAAGCGATAGACAGCGTCAATAAAGGGGAAGCGCTGGGTAAATCCGTAAGCGAATTTCAAAACGAATCAAAACAGATGACGGATAAGGTATTGGTTTTAATAGAGGAAGTAAATACCGCTTCAAAAGAGCAGCTAAAGGGAATAAATCAGATAACTCAAGCGATTGGTCAGGTCAATTCCGTAGTTCAACAGACCGCGAGCAGCGCCGAAGAGTCCGCCGCCGCGTCGGAAGAGCTGCTTTCTCAAGCGGAATCGTTAGACAAAATCGTAGAGAATATGACGATTGTTATAAAAGGAAAATTAGAAAAATCAATCGAAAACAAACAGAGCAATACGATCAAACAGATAGAGCCTAAAAAAACCGAACATAGTTATAAAACTTCTACAAGGGACAACTCTGTTGAAGTTATTAAACCTGAGGATAAAATTCCTCTTGAGGATTTTAGAAATTTTTAACGCTTTTTCTTGGTTTTTTTATATAGCCGTTGATTTCGGCAAAGTAGAGAGGATATATGGACGCTTTGAATAAATATTTATTTTTTTCCGTTTCTAACGATTTGTATTGCATTCCTATAATGATAGTTAGAGAAATTATAAGATATGAAAAAATAACTCCTATGAGGGACGCCGACAACTACCTTAAAGGAGTTATTAATCTAAGGGGAAAAATTATTCCAATTATCGATATGAGATTAAAATTCGGAATTGAAGCAAAAGAATACGACGATAGAACCGTTTTTATAATAGTCGATATTAACGGCGATAAAGAGGTCTACAACGTAGGAATCGCAGTCGATTCGGTATCGGACGTTATTGACGTAAATAGCAATCAGATTGAAAAAACTCCGGAAGTCGGCTTTAAATTAAAAACCGAGTATCTTAAAGGGATAGCAAAGATAAAAAATCAGATTGCCATGATAATAGATATGAATAAAATCGTTAAAACTGAAGATATTATTGAACTAACTAATTAATAAAAAAAACCGGCGAAAACCGCCGGTAAGTTATAGTTTATTAAACGTTTTTGGGTATTCTGATTACCTGTCCGGGATATATCAGATTGGGGTCCTTTATAACCTCTCTGTTAGCTTCAAAAAGCGCAGGCCACTTCTTTGAATCGCCGTAAAATTTCTGAGCAATTTTGAAAAGAGCGTCGCCCTTAACGATCGTATAGAATTCCGAGTCGCCGGTTCCTACCTTAGATTTAACTTTTAATTCAGAATCGTCGACAGATTTGATCCCTTTGATATTGCCGAGTATCAATATAGCCTTCTCTCTATCGGCGTCGTTTTCGCATTCGCCCGATATCTTGGCGTCGCCTTTTTCGCACGAAATGGCTAAATTGGCAATTTTTCCCGGCATATCCTTCTCAACCTTTTCTTTCAATTGAGCGTCGCTCAATCCGGCCATCTTTTCGCCCATATCCGATAAAAATTTAAATAATCCCATAAAATCTCCTTGTTTCTTATTTGTTTTTTCTGCGCCTAAAAACTTTAAACGCCAGATTGATAGAAATATACTCTATTTCCACCCCCCCATATTGTATTAAAAATATTTATAATGTCAAGGAATTTTTAACAATAATTAATATCTAAATAATTGTTGATAATATCAAAAATATTTTGTTATAATCGGTTCTGATTCTTTCTTATTAGATCGGGATTGGTTATGATTGATAAAAACTTGCTTTTAAAAATATTCGGCGCTTTTTATATGGAGAGGTGGAACGACAAACTTAGGCCGCTTCCTTTTTATGAAATAGATAAGCAATCGCATAAAATGATGATCGCTTTTTTTCTTGCAAATTTTGAAGACGACAAAGAGGGGTTTGACTGGCAAGAAATTATCGAGGGCGGAATTTTTGAATTAATTCAGAGACTTATTATTACAGATATAAAGCCGTCCGTTTTGAGAAAAATAAAGGAGTATAAAGAGAAAAACGAAGAGTTCAAAGATTGGATTTACGAGCAGGCGCGCCCAATGATCGCGTCGTTAGGTCTGGAATTTTTGCAAAAATTCAAAAATTACAATAAATCTGAAGACTACGACAATTTAAACAGAAAAATTTTGGGCGCGGCGCATTTATACGCTTCAAAATGGGAATTTGATATAATCGAGCGGGCTAATCCCGAAGGTTACGATATCGATCTTATCAAAAAGGAATTTGAAGATTCGATGGAGAAATTTTACGATCTTGAAGGCATCAAGCTCCTTGGATTGTATAAATCTTACAGAAAATTTATAGACCTTTGCGGTCAACTGAGATTTCAGTTAAGATGGGCTAACCTTCACCGTATCCCGAAAACCTCCGTTCTCGGACACTCCTTTTTCGTCGCGGTTTTTTCATATTTATTTTCATATCTAAACGGTTCCTCTCCAAGACGGGCGCGAAATAATTATTTAACGGGACTTTTCCACGATCTGCCCGAAGTCCTAACCAGGGATATTATTTCGCCGGTAAAAAAATCGATTGACGGGCTTTCGGATATTATTAAAGATTTTGAACGGGAACAGATGGAAAAAATAGTATATCCGCTGGCTCCTAAAAAAATTAATGAAGCTCTTCGATTTTACTCGGAAAATGAATTTGACAATATCGTCGAGATTAGCGGCGTTTTTAGAAATTTTCACAATGAAGAAATTCCTTCGATATACAACAAAGATAATTTCAACGTCAAAGACGGAGCGCTCGTAAAGGCGGTCGACGAGCTCTCGGCGTTTATCGAAGCCAAAACCGCTCTTGAAAACGGCGGCAATTCCAAAGAGTTCTCGACCGCCGCGGTAACGCTAAAAGAAAAATATATGAATTCCGGTTCGATATGCGGAATCGATTTTTCTAAGATATACGGCGAATTCTAATGGCTACGACGTTTTTCGCCGCAAGCGGCGCTTTATCTCCGGAAGAGGCTATATACGAACTTCTCAACCGATTAAATACTAAAACTACCGTTATTTTCAAGGAAAAATCAGTATTTGACTCGTTTACGCATAAATTCAGTTCATTAATCCTTAAAGGAAGCGTCGTTTGCGCTAATTTTGAAGATATTAAAGAGAATATATTTGTTTCCGACAGACCTATCGTAGCGGAAGACCGAAGAGTTATCTCTTTTTATAAAAGTCTGAAAAAATCTGATAAAGAATTCTTCAAGCTGGAAAACTATTTTCAAACTATACCTCTCGCTAACAACTTCTTTTCGTTATTTCAAGAATTATCGTCGGAATTTATCGAACCGGAGTCGATTTTAAATAATCGCGACCTTTTAACTAACGAATTTCAAAGAAACTTTTTTGTTAAACTTGTCGAGATAAGAGAGCAATTAAAAATATTTCTTGAAAACAAATCGCTCGAAGATAAAATTTTTCTTTATAACAAAGACAATTTTGATAAAAACCGCGATACGATTTGGCGGATAATCGATAAACAAATCCCGCTAATCTTCGTAGACTGCTTTTCGGCGAATAAAATAGAAGAGTCAATTTTAAAAACTATAGCCGAATCGGTCGACGCTAGCTATTATATATCCGGTCTGCCTCTATCCCTTATCGATAATTCTACTTTTAGACTGATTTACGAAGAAAAAACCAAATATTTGAAAAATTTCGACTTTTTTCTGACAAATAAGGTAAATATTTACGTATCGCAGAATAAAACCGCTATGTTAAGCGATCTATTTAACTATTTAGGCGACAAGAAAAACGCGTCCGTTTTGAATTGCGATAAAGACGACGTCTACGCGTATTTGCTGAATAGAGACGTTTTTTCTTTAAAAGAAGAACTTCCTTACATAAATAGGGGAATTTACGCCTATTTTGACATGTTTTATAAGATATTAGAAAATATATCTTATAATCCGACGGTAAAAACTTTTTTTATAAGCATAGACTCGGTTTTAGACGCGTTTTCAACGTACGATTTTATAAAATATTATTTATCCGACGAGCTTATCTCCAAGTACAGAGACAAATTATTATCGTATATCTCTAATAACGTAATTTATATCGACTATACTTTTCGTAAATTCGAAGAAAACGACGAGCTCAAAGAGTTAAAACAGGATTTAAAAACTCTTTTAGAGATAAAAAATATTTCGGGGTTCAAAAATTTCTGTTATAAAAGAGATTTTGTCAGATTTAAAGAGAATATTCAAAATTCCTACGATACTTTTTTTATCGCCGTCGAAGATATAGAGTCGATCGAGATATTGGATATGGTATCCGACTGGAATGAAATATTTGAACCGGCGGGACGTATTTCTAAAATCGGAAGCGGATTTATCAAACTTCTGTTAGACTATTTGAAACCCAAAAAACTGAAGATTTCCGATAAAAATGCCGGAATTAACTTTTATTCAACGGACGATTTTAATTTCAACTCTAAACGCAAAGAGTTGGCCGTAATTAATATTGATTCGTCGCGATACCCCGTTGTAGAGCAAAAAAACTTTTTATTTACCGAAAACGACAGAATTAAACTAAACCTTCCCGCCGCCGATTACTCTATATTTCTACAACGGTTGAATATTCTAAAATTATTGCAAAATTATGAAGAACTGAACTTTTTTTACATAAAAAATTTGAATAAAAATATTGGAGCGAGCGGTTTTATTGAAGAGATAAAACTTATGTCGAAGGATAAGAATATCGAAATAAACGAGATAAAAACCTCGATTTTTAACGATAACTACCTCTATTATTATAATAATATTTTAAAAAACGGAGATAACGGAGCTTCAAAAGACGCATCCGCTAAAAATAAGATTTTATCTAAAAATGAAAAGCTCGTTATTCCGATAGATTACGACAAAGACTTTCTAAAAAACAGACTCGAATTGAGTTACTCGTCGTTTTCCGAACTGACAAAAGATCAAATATCTTTCTTTATAAAATATCTTATGAAGCTCGATAATTTCAAATTGAAAAGCAATCCCAAAATTAATAATCAACTGATAGGCGTAATAACGCACGATACTTTCCGCTTACTATTTGAAACGATTGAGAAAGACAAAATAGATCTAAACGACACGGCTTCAATTATGCAGATTATCGATAAAATATTCGACGACTATTTTATCTCTTTTAAAGAAGAAAACTATATTTACAAACTTCCAAACAACGTCGGCGCGATTTTTTTCCAAAAAGTAATTTTGGAATTTATACGGGAAAGCGCCGTCTATTTTATAAAAATGATTAAACAAGATATCGGAGATAAACCGATGAAATTGATCCCCGAAAAAAAAGATCTGTCCAGAGACGAAATCAGAGGCGTTTCTATACCGTTAAGCGATTATTTCAAAGATAATCCTTTGACTCTGCATATAACCGCGAAATCCGATCTGAGAATTGAAGCCGGCGATAAGCGCTACGTTTACGACTACAAGTCCGGCTCGGGCGAACCGGATAAAATTCAACTTAAATTTTATGAATATTTTTATTATCTATTCGACAACAAAACAGAAATCGGCGACATATCTTCGTATTTTTATATGGTATTTAAAAAAGATTTTATTGCTAACGACGACAAAGAGAACCTTATCGACATTATTATAACTAGTCTCAATGAACTGTTCGAAAAAGGATGCTTTTCGCTTCCTGAAAAGAAATACGGATACAATCAAGAATTTTTAGATATTTACAGAGCCTGATAAAAATTATCTGTCGCATATGTGTCAATTTATTCGTCGGGAAGCGACGCGGCGGCGTATGCGTCGCGCTGAACCCTCGATTTAAATCGAGGGTTCAATAGCAGCGGCGCGTGTAGCTCCATATGCGTCAATTTTTATACGACAATTGTCGCGCGCGATAAAAGCGGGAATTCCCGTTTTGAATATACTAAAATGCTAAACACTGCTAATGCCGGGACCTTAGCGGGGCTTGCGGCGTTAAGAACAAAATGCTCCCATATGTGTCATTTCGCCTAAGGAACGGCGCGGCGGTTATACGGCGCATATGTGTCAAATTTTTATCGGGGAGTAGCCGCGGCGTATGTAACCCCATATGTGTCAATTTTTTATCGGGAAGTAGCCGCGTCCCATATGTGTCATTTTATTCGTCAAGGAGCGACGCGGCGCCGTATAGCTCCATATGTGTCAATTTATTTCCCACCCCAAAAAACCGATGGGATAAAAAACGCTATTTCTTTACCAATAGCGCCAGTAATTCCAAATGGCGAGTCTGCGGAAACATATCTACCAACGCCAGCTCTTTTATCTTATAATCGTTTGATAAGAGCGATATATCCCGAGCCATCGTTTGATGTTTGCACGACGAATATATTATTTTCTTAGGAGAAATATCTAAAATGCTATCCAGAGTTTTTTGGTCTATCCCTTTTCTGGGCGGGTCTATTATAACTACGTCGGCGCGCCCCAGTTTATCGACGACCTCTTCTACGGCCGATTCGATAAATTTAACGTTTGACGCGCCGCCGTTTATCTCCAGGTTATGCAGAGCGTCCTTAATGGAACTTTTTGACAGCTCGACTCCGATCGTTTCGCTTGAAAAATGACCGACAAAAAGCGTTATCAATCCGATTCCGCAGTATAGGTCAAATATTCTTTCGTTTTTATTTTTATCCAAAAAACTTATAATTTTTTCTATCCATAACGGTATAACGTAGTCGTTTACTTGAAAAAAACTGTCTTTTGAAATTTTGTACTTTATTGAAAGCCCCGCCGCGCTAACCGTTTCATAGACCTCGGAGTCCCTATATCCATCGACTTTTATCCAGTTAATCACGGTATCGCCGTCTAAAGTAGTTCTAACTTTGAAGTTATGCTTCGGATAGTCGCCGTTTCTAACTGCGTTAAGAGCTTTATTAATCCCGTTCATAGCTATTTTGCACTCTTCAATATCGACGACAAACCTGGAGTCCTTCCTGAAAAAACCGATACTTTTATATCTCATACCGACTTTGAAGGTCTCGGTATTTCTATAATTATAGCAAGGATCGCTTTTAATAACGTCCGTTATTTCGACGTCTTCCATTTTACCTATCGATTTGAAGGTATCTATAGCCAGAGCTTTTTTAACTTCGAGTTGCGTATCGTAATCCAACATCTGATAATCGCACCCGCCGCATAAAGAAAAATAGGCGCATTGCGGCTCAATCCTCGACGCCGACGCTTCGAGTATCTCCAGCGGCTCGGCTATAGCGTAATCTTTGTGTTCTCTATATATATTTACCCTGACAAGCTCGCCGGGAAGAACATATCTTACAAATACGGGCTTCGAGTCGGCGTCGTAAGCGAGACACATCCCCTCGTTTACAAATTTAACTATTTTTAAAGTCTCTTCTCTTTTAACGCTTTTTATTTTTCTTGGATTAATATTTTCTACTACTCCGTCAAATTCCGTCATTAAAATTCCCCTTCCACAGTTCGGTATACGACGCCCCCTTTATAGAGAGTTGAGATTTATACAAAAGTTCTAAATTTTATCCTCAAATTCCTCATATCTTTCAAAAATTGTATCGCAATATTCTTTAAAAGAATTTTTATCCTGAAAATCAAAATATTCAAGTATTTTCCCGTCAATATTTTCAAAATCCGCCGTATTTCTTAGATAATAATAAATCGCGTCGGCGAGATAGACCGTATATACGACTTCCTTATTTTTTATTCTATAATCGTGAGGTATATGATGATATCTCATTGCTTCGTAAAGAAATTCCGGAAAATTCCACTTTTCCGATAGTTTAGAGCCTATAACCGAATGATTATAGCCGCTTATGATAGATTCTACGCTAAAACTGTTCATGCCATTTTTCAAACAAAGATCGTTTATCGAATCGATAAGCCCGGGTTTAACAGAATTTACTATAATTTTGCCAAAATCGTGCAACATTCCGCAAATAAAAGCGTTCTCTTTAAGTTCTTTATCTTTTTTTAATTTAGCCGCCAGTTCGTTTGAGTAGAAAGCTACCTCCTGACAGTGCTTCATAATATTTTTAATAAGGTTTAAATTGTACTTATTCATAAAAATCTTTTTTGTCGAATAAAATATTACAACATTTTTTATATATTTTATCCCTATCGTTCTTACCGCCTCTTCAATTGACTCTACTTTTCGGTTAGGCAGGTATAAAGGGGAATTTGCCAACTTCAACAAATCGGCGGTCATTGCCGGATCTTTTTTAATAATGGCGGATATTCCGGAAAAATTGGTATTCGGATTGTTTAAAGTGTAAATAGCTTCTAAAATATGTTGCGGATATTGCGGAATATTCTGTATCTCTTTCGATATCTCTTCGCTTATAATATCGTCTTTAAAGTTATCGAGGTTTTTTAAAGGAATACCAAACTTTATCTCCGTTTTTTTCTCTTTTTCAGTCAATGGAAGAGCCGAAATTTCGACTCCGAGATTTTTAATCATAATAAAGGCGGAGTAAATATTTTTATCAATACGCTTCAAAACGTCGCCGTTATTTAACGCTTCTTTAATGTTGCTGATTTGTCTCGCTAAAATCATAGAATTTTCTATAGATTTTTTTTCTATCCCTGAGAATAAAATATTTATTTTATAAACAATACAGAGACAATCTTCCTTATCGATATAAAGATCCAAACTAAGATTGATATTTCTAGTCAGAGCCAATAAATAATCCGAGTCCGCCTCAAAATCGTTTTTATCATTCTCATATTCGGAGCAATATTTTATATATTCTTCATACGAACGAACTTTTATCCCTTTTTTATATAGATACGCCCTTTTAAGAATAGAGTTGTTAAAAAACTTATCCATCTCGTTGAGAATAAAATAAACGTTGTAAAGACAGCGCTCCTTGTTAAAACTAGCCAGAAAGTCGCTAAGGTAATTGAAAATATTCAATTTTTCATTTCTAGAAAATAATCTTATTTCTAAACTTGACATCTATCCCGCCCCATTCTCAAAAGTAATCTATCGCTCCCGATTATTTTTTAATCGAATACAACTTGATAAAACAATCTTCGGGGAAATCGGCGCTTCCCGGTTTGTCTATCGGCAAACTTTTTTCGACGTCGACGTTATCATGTTTAATGACTTCGACTTTATCAACGCCAAATACGTCTTTGAAAATATTTCTTAATGAAAATATTTTTCCGTCTCCGATAGCGACATTTTGATAATATTGATTTCTTGAATTCAAAAACGTTCCGTCGTCTTGAAAAGAGTACGATAACTTTAAAGAGTTCTCTTCTATAATGTTTGCGTCTAAAAATAATTCGGAAACGATAAAAGAGCCTTCGTCAGATTTGAGATTAGGAGTAGTTTGTATATATAAACTTCTCTTTTTATCGGACTTTATCTCCTTATCGGCGTCGTAAAAAGAGTAGAGGTTTCTAGAATCGCTAAATAGAGTCGTTCTAACTTTGATCTCTCCTTCTGTCAGATTATTATAAAGATTTATCGCCGAATCCGCCCCGTATAATTTATCAAAACTTATCGGATTGATTAGTAAAACTATCTCTTCATATTTTGACAAATCTTTTTTCTCCAAACCTTTTGCAATAGAAATAAATTCGGCTTGAAGATTCTTTAATCTTACGGTAAGCTCTTTATTAACCAAAACGACGTCCGTATCCGGCTTTATTTTGGAAGACAATTCGCCGATAGCTATCGGATTTGTCGACTCCAGATCTCCGGCTATAACGACTAAAGTTTTATCTTTGATATCTTTCGTAAAAAAATCCATACTTGGCAGTTTATTAATCTTTGCGAAAGCCCTCCACAACGAACTCTGCGAATAATAGTTCGCAACGTCCCAGTTCATTAATTTGGCGGCGATCTTTACGACCTCGTAATCCTCGGCGCTCAAAGAAGGCGACGGATAGATAACGGCGTCCCTGAAATTTTCAAGTTTATCGTAATTGAAGAGAGATACGTCGTTTTTATGCGCCGCGATGTCCGGAAAACCAAACCTTCCTCTGCCGCACAAATAACCGTCTCTTTCATGAACTTCGTATATCGAACCGTTAAACAACTCTACGCTGTTTTTACATCCAACGCTGCAATGAAAACAGTAAGAATCAATCATATCCCCTTTTAAAGGAACTTTCTTCATCGCCGGTATTTTAGGAATAATCGCGCCGACCGGACATCCCGATATACACGTTCCGCAAGAAATACAATCCGTATCCGATAAATTACGCCCGAAATTCGGCGATACTATTGCGTCGAAACCTCTTTTAACGTAGCCGTAAACGCCGATATTTACCTTTTCGGAACACAATCTGACGCATCTGCCGCATAATATGCACTTCGACGGCTCTCTAAAAAGATACTTAGAACTATCGTCAAATAGCGGAGTATTTACCGCGCCTCTATACTTATTATCCTGCGCTTCGTAATCCTCGGCGTATTTCTTCAACAGGCATTGGTAAACGTCCATACAACCGCACTCCATACATCTGGCGGCTTCTCTTAGCGCTCTGCTCTCCGCAAAAACTTTCTCTATCTCTTTAAAATTGCTTTTCCTTTCGTCGGGTTCTAAAACGTCGATTTTTTCCCTGCTTTTTTTCTCCCATCGCGAGAGGAACTCTTCGTCTATCTCCTTCAAATCCTCTCTTTTGCTCAAAAATTCTTTTTTGGGTTCTAAAGACTCCGCTCCTTGCAGATATTTCAATATTGCCGACGCCGCTTTTTTACCGCCGGCTAGCGCCTCGACAACCGTCGCCGCTCCCGTCGCGTAATCTCCGGCGATAAAAACCTTTTCTAAAGCGGTCTGCCCCGTTTTATCGTTGTAAGATATTTTTTTATTGTCCGGAACCATCTCGTTACGTCTATCGCCTAATATGTCGTAATCCGGTCTCTGACCGATAGCGGCGATTATAAAATCATAATTTTCCGTAAACTCCGATCCTTCGATCGGAATAGGCTTTCTTCTTCCCGAAGCGTCGGCGTCGCCAAGTTTCATCTTCCGGCAAACCATACCCGTCGCCTTATCTCCGTCCTTCGCAATCTCAACGGGAAGAGTAAGGAGTTGAAATTTAATCCCCTCCTCTTCGGCTTCGTCCTTTTCTACCTCGTTTGCCGGCATCTCGTCCCTGCTTCTTCTATAAACTATAACGACCTCTTCGGCTCCGAGTCTCAACGCCGTTCGAGCGCAGTCAAACGCCGTATTGCCGCCGCCGACTATAGCGACCTTTCCGCTAATTTCGACTTTTTTATCGTCGGCAATATTCTCCAAAAATTTAATACCGTCAAGTATATTGTCGGCGTCTTCGTTTGGAACGCCGAGTTTTGATGCGCTCCATGCGCCGCACGCAACGACGACGGAGTCAAATCCGTCCTTAATCAATCCGTCTATGGTAAAATCTTCATTCAAGACTTTATTATAATTTACCTTAACGCCTAGATCGATAATCAAGGCGATCTCTTTCGCTAAAACGTCTTTCGGAAGTCTATATTGCGGTATGCCGTATAGCAACATCCCGCCGAGTTTTTCTTTCTTTTCAAATATTTCAACGTCGACGCCCTCCCTAATCAAATAGTAAGCGGCTGATAATCCGGCGGGACCTCCGCCTATTACCGCTACTCTTTTGCCTATCTTATTTTTTAATTCAGGTCTGTAAGGACTCTTCGAATTAAGGTCCATATCGGCGACGAACCTTTTTAGATAGTCTATAGCTATCGGCTCTTCTACTTTTTGTCTTCGGCATTTTTCTTCGCAAAACTTCGGACATACTCTCCCGATACTTGCCGGAAGCGGTATGGTCTCTTTGATCAATTTTAGCGCGTCGTCGTATTTTTTATTCGCTATAAGACCGACGTAACCCTGTACGTCGCACCCCGCGGGACAAGCCGACTTACAAGGCGCGATACAATCGCCGTAGTGGTTGGATAACGTCAACTCAAGCGCCGTTCTTCTCGAGTCCGTCGTTGTTTTGGAAGTAGTCTGTATCTCAATCCCCTCTCTCAGCTTAGTCGCGCATGCCGGAATCAAAGTCCTTGCTCCCTTTACTTCGACGACGCAGAGGAAACAACTTCCGTAAGGAGTCAATCTTTCGTCGTAACATAAAGTCGGGATCTCGACTCCTTGAGTCTTTGCAAAATCTAATATAGTTAAATCGTCGTCCGATACAAAGTTTTGTCCGTTGAAAATTATATTTACCTGAGCCATATCAATCCCGCTTTTATTATAAATTTAAGTTTGTTTGACTTTACTATATTTTTTGACTTTTTAAAAGGATTTTTTAGCAAAATTTAGCTCTCCGCCGGTTTTTTGGGGACGAGGAAATAAAATGACGCATATGCGTCAATTTTATCCTCAACATCATATGCGTCAATTTTTTTTTCCACAAAACATCGCATGCGTCAATCCCCAAAAAGCCGACGGGACGCGGAGCTTTATTCTTTTTGGAGTTTTATTCTTTGGCGTTTGAAAGATAATCCGTTTCAAGTTGTTTTAGATAATTTTTCCATTCTTCGCTTAGTTTGTCCCCTTTTAACGAATCCGCAATAAAAAGTTTAGCGGCGTCAATTTCGTTATTTAACAACAAAGCGAGAGCGTAATAGTAAACCGAATAGTAACGAACTTCATCGTCCGCCTTATAGTCTAAAAGTTTGTAGAAATACTCTTTAGCTTTCGGAAAATCCGCCATTTGACCGTAATAATTGCCTATTCCCAAATAAATAACGCCTAATTTATCCTCTTTTATAAGATTCATACCGTTAAGTTTCTCAAATATAGGAAGGGCTTCGTCGTATCTGGACGATTTTAATAGAATATCCAGCAATTCGGAAGAATTCTCAAAATTATCCTCTTTATACTCCCCCATAAGTCTGTTAAATTTACCTCTAATCGTAAAAACGTTCTTCATTCTCTCTAAAAACGCCTCGGCGTTGAGAAATCCGCCGATTGAATCTACAAGTTGACCGTTTGGCTCGACAAATAGTATTGTCGGAAATCCTGAAATATTATAAGGAGCAAGATATTCGCTCGCTTTTTGGTCGGTTTCAGGATTTATCTTCAAATTTACAAACATTTTAGACTCTTTTATAACGTCTTTGTCAATATAAGTCTCCTCGTCTAACTTTGAGCACCAACTGCACCAATCGGCGTAAACGTCTACCATAACGAGCTTGTTCTCTTTTAGCGCTAATTCGTTCGCCTTATCAACGTCTGTAAGCCAATTTATCCCTTTAACGGTTTTCGTTGAAGAACTATCTTTACACGACGCCAAAACCGACGCAAAAATAAATACAATTATAATCTTTTTCATTGTCGCCTCTTTAAAAAATATAATGTTTAAAATCCGCTAAATATTAGCATAATAAACTATAATTCACAATAATAAGTTAGAATATTATAGAAATATTTTTTTTGACGTATCTCTCAGTTTTTGATTGTTAAGCGCGTTTATTAGTATATTCAAAACGGGAATTCCCGTTTTTTAAGAATTTCAATTTTAATCTCAAAATAAATAAAATTTTTTAAAAATATTTAGAAATTTTGTAAAGAGTTTTGAAGAAAAAATTGTTAATTATAGTATTAAATAAAAAGGAGTCAAAAATGAACAAAAAAGTAAACGAGTTAAATTTAAAGGGTAGGATTTTGAATAATCCGATAGTTAATGAGAAAGACAACGGAAACAGAATTTTTTCTTTCGATCTCGAAGTCGATCTTACGCTAAAAGACGATAAACGCGGCGATTTGAGAGTCGCGTCGATTCCGGTTAATTTAAAGAATCCGTTGATCAAAAAAATTGGGGATAGTCTAAAAAAGAATAAAATAATCTCGGTAGAAGGTTGGTTAAGAGCGCAAGGGGAATCAAACGTTTTCCTCGAGGCGACCGATCTCGAAGTTCTTAATTATTGCTGGGGTTGAGTATTTATTCGAGGCTGTCTCAAAAGGCAGCCTCGGTTTTAGTTTGAAAATATTTTGCAAAAAAATCTTTTCTATACGATTGATAATCGCCGTTTACTATACACTTTTTTATTTTTTCTACAATATTCCTCATAAAATAGACGTTATGATAACTTGTCATTCTCGGAGCGGTTATCTCTTTCGCTTTAAACAGGTGCCTGACGTACGCTTTTGAAAAATTTTTACATATATAGCAATCGCATTCTTTATCTAGAGGCGACTCGTCGAATTTAAATTTCTCGTTATTCAGATTTACTCTGCCGGCGCTTGTCAGAGCTAAAGCGTTTCGCGCTACTCTGGTCGGAAAAACGCAGTCAAACATATCTATTCCGTTTTCGATACCGTAGAAGAGGTCTTCCGGAGTCCCTACTCCCATCAAGTATCTCGGTTTATCTTCAGGCATAAACTCCGCCGTATATTCGAGAATATCGAGAAATTGCGCCTTAGTTTCTCCGACCGACAATCCCCCGATAGCGTAACCGTCGAATCCAATAGCGACGGTTTCTTCGATAGAGCGCTTTCTCAGCTCCTTGAAAAAGCCTCCCTGAATAATCCCGAACATTTTTTGTTTCTCGCTATCGACGTTCTTTAGATAATACTCTCTTGACTGACGAGCCCACCTGATAGTCGTCTCCAGCGCCTTCTCAACTTTTTTTAAATCGGACTTGGCTTCAACCAAATGATCCAAAACCATCATAACATCCGAACCGATAATCTTCTGAACGTTAACTATGTCGATCGGGTTTAAAAAATGTCTCGAACCGTCGATGTGCGATTGAAACTCTATTCCGTCATGTTTCGTCTTCGCAAGTTTGCTCAAAGAAAAAAGCTGAAACCCCCCCGAGTCCGTTAGAATATTGCTGTTCCAACCGGCAAATTTATGAAGTCCGCCGAGCTTTTCAAGAACTTCCAAACCGGGACGCAAATAGAGATGATACGCGTTTGATAAAATTATTTCCGTATTCATCTCTTCAAGTTCGCGAGGCAAAAATGTTTTTACCGTCCCGTTCGTCCCAACGGGCATAAATACGGGGGTAGAAACTTTTCCATGATACAGCCGCATCTCGCCTATCCTAGCTCTTGTATTTGAGTCTTTGTATAGAACTTTAAACAACCTCCGCTCCTAAATAACGTCGCTAATTACAACATTTTCCCGACGACCGTCTTTATTATAAAAGAAACCTGATTTTCGCATATAATTTTATTTTTGTCAATTTGGAAAAATTCAGCGAAAATACCCGTGTTTTTTAACGGGAAATAAATTCGACGCATATGTGTCGCATACCGCCGCGCCGCTCCCCGAAGGAAAATTGACACATATGGAGCTATATGCCGCGCCGCTCCCCGACGAATAAATTGACACATATGGAGCTATATACCGCCGCGCCGCTCCCCGATAAAAATTGACGCATATGGAGCTGCATACGCCGCGCCGCTCCCCGATAGAAATTTGACACATATGGAGCTGCATGCGCCGCGGCTACTCCCCGAAGGAAAATTGACACATATGGAGCTATACCCGTCGCGGCGCTCCCTGCTATAAATTGACACATATGGAGCTATACGCCGCGTCGCCGATAACGCGCCGCTCCCCGATGAAAATTTGACGCATATGGAGCTATATGCCGCGCCGCTCCCCGAAGGAAAATTGACACATATGGAGCTATATGCGCCGCGCCGCTCCCCGATGAAAAATTGACACATATGGGTTGCATACCGCCGCGTCGCTCCCTGATGAAAAATTCGACGCATATGCGCCGCGCCGCTCCCCGACGAATAAATTGACACATATGGAGCTATATACGCCGCGCCGCTACAATTACAATTTTTACGTTGACATAAGAGAATAAAATGGATATAATTTCGGGTAAGCGCAGTGAAAAGAAGAATAATTAAAATAATACTATTTACTATACTAACAATCGTCTCCGTAGCATTTGTAATCGGTTTATCATACGTCGGCGCGGTTTATATGGAGTTTTTATCAAATAAAAATTCCATATTTGAAAAAATAGAGCTGTTTGCTAAGGATCTTCAAAGAAACAAGGAGTCCGATATTACGCTCGGATTGGAAGAGGAGGAGATAGACGATATTGATAAAAAGGAGACGGTTTTCCTCGATAGAAACGGCTCGATCATAACCAAGTACTCAAAAGAGAGGCGTAAACTTATCCCCCTCCGCGAAATACCGTATTTTGTTACAAAAGGATTCATTATTATAGAGGATCAGAGGTTTTACGATCATTTCGGTATAAATGTAGTTAGATTTGGCATTGGAATTTTTAACAACATTGTTACTTTCGGTAAAGCCCCCGGCGGCTCTACAATATCGCAACAACTGGCAAAAATTTTGTTTACAACTCACGAACGCGCGTTAAAAAGAAAGGTTTATGAGATATTCTGCGTTTTCGAATTGGAAAAAAGATTTACAAAAGACGATATACTTACGATATATTTAAACTCAATATTTCTGGGACACGGAACTTACGGAATTCAGGACGCGTCAAATTTCTATTTCGGTAAGGACGCCGGCGAATTATCTATAGGCGAAGCGGCGTTGCTAATAGGAATGAACAGATCTCCGGAGAGGTATTCGCCTATAAAATATCCCGTAAAAGCCCGTAATTTACAAATATCGATTCTAAATCAGCTAAAAAACAGGGGCTTCCTTGATAAGAATGAGATTGATTACGAAGTATCCAAATTTTGGACTAATTTTGAAAACAGGAGCATGGGCGGCAGTCAATCGTTTTGGAAAACCGAAATCAACAGATCGGGTTATATCACGGAATACATTAGGCAAACTCTTGAAAAAAGTTTCTCTTACGACAAAATTACGGAGGGCGGTCTAACCGTCGAAACGACTATCGATTTGGAAAAACAGAATCTCGCGGAAAACATAGTATCCGAGCAGTTAAAATATATCAAAAATAAAATCGTTAAAACTGCCGAGAGGGCTAAACTTAAAGGATATGAAGAAAAAGATCTAAAAGACCTTGAAGCGTCGTTAGTTAGCGTAGATTTCACGACAGGAGAGGTTACCGCTATCGTCGGAGGATCAAACTATACATTTTACAATCAGTTTAACAGAGCGCTTTACGCGCGCAGATCGATCGGTTCTTCGGTCAAGCCTTTTATATACTCGTACGCGCTTAGTAAAAAGAGACTAAAGGATAAGGAGATCAATCCTTTTACTAAGTTTAAAGACGAGCTTGTGGAATACAACATTAATGGAAAAAAGTACGCTCCAAAAAACTATTCCGCCAACCACAAATACGGGAGTTACGTAACTCTTTACGACGCTATGAAAAGATCTCTAAACACGGTCGCCGTCGCCGTTCTCAACGATCTCGATATAAAGGAGACTGCCGACTTTATTAGAAAAGCCTCTTTCTTGGTCGACGAGGAGAATAAAAAAAGAGTCCCCGAAGTGCTTTCGCTTGCCTTAGGCACTTGCGAGATGTCCGCTCTGGAGTTGGCGACGGCTTACTGCATATTTCCGCGGGGAGGCGTTACGGTTTATCCGGTAATAATCAAAAAAATCTACGACTCCAAAGGCAACGTCTACTACGATAACGCCCGCGCTAATAATCCTTATTTCGACGACCTTTATCCTGCGGAATTCAGAAATAACGAAAGGATACTAAACGAAGAGGTCGCCTACGAAACGACGCAGATGTTGAGAAGCGTTTTTGAAAGAGGCGGCACGGCGTACGGAGCGGCTTTTAAGACCGGTTTTACGACCCCCGCATTTGGGAAGTCGGGCACAAGTCAAGACTATCGCGACGGCTGGTTTGCGGGATTTACAGATAACGAAGTAACCGTTACCTGGGTCGGAATGGACGGCGGCAAATCGCTTCTTCAACCAAGCGAATCAAACGCGGCGATTATTTGGTGCGAGTATGTGAAGCGAACGTCCAGAAACGATACAGATCAAATTAAAATTCCAAATAATATGAAATTATATAAAATTTGCGAAGAAACCGGACTACAGGCGTCTGAAAACTGCCCCGTTATCAAAAACTTTTATTTCTGGATGGACGGCCCGATTCCCGAGAATTGTTATATTCATAACGAACAATATTTTCCAAAAATAAGCGAGTAAATTTATGAAGGTATTCTTATTATTATTTTGTATTATTATATTTTCATGTTCAAAAGTCGATAAGGCGGACTACAATCTCTACCAAAAAAGATTGACGGACGTTGAAAACAACGACGATAGAAATTCGGCTTGCTCGACGACTACTCAAAATTGTATCGCCGGTTTTTTTAATAATAAGGGTTCGATCGGCGACAAAGATTTTTACAACATTTCGGTTAGTCAAAAAAACAGCTCTTATAAAATGCTCTTAACTTCGGTACCGGGGATTGATTCAAAGATTACCGTCTATACCCCTCGCGGCAAAATTCTATTTACCGTCGATGAAAACGGCAGAGGCGAAGGCGAAAAATTGTGGGAATATTATCCAAGCGGAGACGTCATATTGCTTTCGGTTGAAGCAAAAACAAACTACAACGAAACGGTTCCTTATTATCTTAATTTTGAAGCGAAAGGGAGGGATAGCGTTGAAGAGATAGAGCCGAATAACGACGAGTCAACCGCTATTAAAATTGATATCGGCGATGAAAAACGGGGGCTTATTTCTCCAAAAAACGACTTTGATTATTACAAAATTCAATTAATCGACGGACAGAATTACGACTTTGAAATACGGCTTGAAACGTTATCAAAACTGGATCTGAATATGACTATTTACGACAAAGACAACTCTATCCAGAAATTTATCAACGCTAATTCATGGGGAGGAACCGAGATATTCTCGTTTTTATCTTCAAAGTCAAAAGTTTATTATATTCGCGTCGGCGGCTCGGTAGATAAATACGACAAGATGGATCCTAAATATACCTTATCTGTCAAAAAACTTGATCCTATCTATGTCAACGGAGTAGAGGCTTTCTATGAAAGAGAATTTAACGACGTTATCGGCTTAGCGACGGATATGATAAACGCTGCGGAGTATATAGGCGCGCTCTTCCCGGAGAACGACGTCGATTGGTATAAATTTGAAGTACTAAAAAACGAAAATATAGTCAACATCTCTTTATCGGGAATAAGAGGATTAGATCTAGTTTTAGAAATTTATGACAAAAACGGTTCACTAGTTGAAAAAATAGACGAAAATAATATAGACTATGGAGAATATTTTTCTGCAAACAATTTGAAATCAGGTAGATATTTCATTAAAATATACTCTAAGGTATCAAGATCGATGATAAATTATAATTTATATTATAACGTAAGGTATAAAAAATGATGCTAACAATAGCTATAGTCGGCGCAGTAACGATAATTTTTTTTATCGCGATTATTTTAAAAGTTGGATTTGGCGGGAATAAATCGCTAAAAAACGGTATGAGACTCGAATCTCAAGGCAAATATCATGAAGCTCTCGTAGCGTACGATTATATCCTAAATAAGGGGTCTTCTTCGCCCGAACTGAGATGGAAAATCGCCAACCTCGCCTTAAAGTTAAAACTTATACCGAGAGCGCAAAAAGAACTAAACGTACTGCTGGGAGCCAAAACCCTTCCCGCTAACGTGTCTCTCGCTACGGTTAAAGCCGCTATGGCGTCGTGTCTGCTCTCCGCCGGAAATGAAAAACAAGCCTTTATGGAGCTGTATGAAATTATAAAAATTGACGACTCGATCCCGTCGGTATTTTTAGATTTGGGAAAAATTTACTGCAGACAGGCAAAATCGCAAAAAGGAATTCCTCTGATAGAGAAATATCTATCTTTTAATCCTCAAGACGGCGAGGCGGCGTTATTTTTAGGTCTTGCCTATCTGGATTACGGTCTTGCGCCAAAAGCTATCGAGGCTTTTGAAAAAGCTCTAAGGAACAAAGTAGACGACGACGGCTCGGCTAATTATTATCTGGGAATCTTATACCTTTCGCAGAATAAAACAAACCTTGCTCTACAACATTTTACCCAAGTAATAAGAAAGAAAAAAAATCAAAAAATGATCACGGAAGCTCACCGATTAATCGGAATGTGTTACAAAGAGAAAGGGCTTATAGACGAGGCGATTACGAGTTTTGAGCAAGCTAACGTTTTCTCAAAAAACGAACCAAAGGACGTTAAAACAAAAGAGGCTTTATATAATCACGGCGTTTTATTATACAAAAAAGGAAAATATCAAGAAGCGCTGGAGATTTTCAAAAAAATTCTACTAATCGATCAATTGTATAAAGACGTAAGAAGAATAATAGAGTCGATAAATAACAAACTCAATGGAACGCCGTCGGATTATGCGGTGAAATTTATAGAAGACAAACCTATAAACGCTATCCTTAAAAAGGGACTGCTCCATTCGTCCGCGAGATTCGACGTAGATAGATTTGAAGCCGAGGTCGGGTCAAAAATATCCCGCAACGTAGGCGCCAAGACTAAATCCGATAAGACGCAGACCTCCGTCGCAAAATACTCCGCAGAGAAACTAAACCAAATGGATACAAGAGAGTATAAAGAGGTAGCCAGAAAACTTGTAGCCGCCGTCGGTTTTCAGATAAAACAAGAGATAAGATTTCAAGGAGATACCGAATATATTGACGGAGCCGCGATAAATTTTTTAGTAGAACCGCTGAACGCTCAAGGAAGAAGTAAAAAGGAAACCGTTTTTACCTTAAGAAGATACCAGGACGAAGTAAGCGAGTTATCGGTAAGCAACTTTATTGATTGGATAGAGGAGAAAGAGGTTTCTCAAGGGGTATTTATAGCGACAAATCATTTCAGCAAACAGGCGTTGTCTACTATCCAAAAATACCAACATATCAAATTTATTGATAAAGTCGGACTTACAAGAATGTTAGGGAGGATCAGATGAAAGGAAGAAATATTTTTTTTATCTTGCTATTAATAATACTTTTCGGATTATTTTTATCGTTGTATCTGTTGGGATTTATGAATTTATTCCTAACTGAATCAGAATTCTTTAATAAATACAAATGGCTTGAGTTCGGCAAACCTATAATATCGATTTTTTACCTGATAATTCTCACAATATTTTTTATCGTCGTTGTCTCTATAATGTACAGATTAATTATATCCATAAAACACGATAATATAAGACTCGCAAGCGCAAATATCGACGAGTTTTCTATAAAATCTGCCAAGCATGACGGAGCCGTAGCGGATAAACTAAACGATTCGATCGATAAAAATATTGGCGCTATTGATTATTATGCAAAAAATGTAGACAAAGATATAGATAAAGCCATAAAATTTGAAGAGGACTCGACATTTCAGGAGAAAATAGATAATTTATACCTTAATTTTTCTCAAATGAGTAACGATATACTCCAATGCTCAAATATTTCGGAACTTCTTGAAAAAATTCTTTTCTGGGGTTCGGGTCTATCGCATTCGAAAAGAGGCTCGATAATGGTTGTAGACAAATCCAAAGAGCTTTACATCTACAAAACTATGGGATGGACTTCGGAAGAAAAGTTAAAAGTAAAATCCATCAAAATTCCGCTGGGATCGGGTATAGCCGGCAAAGTCGCGGCTGAAAATAAAAGAATCTTTGTAACTAACGTCGAAAATTTTGAGGGGCACGATTTTAAATACAAAGACAGATACGAAACAAAATCGTTTATCTCTCTACCGATATACGGACTAAACCGCGTTATAGCCGTACTGAACCTAACCGACAATCAAAACGGATACTACTCCGCCAGCGATCTTGAAGTCCTGAATATCATAACGAATATAGCGTCAAAAGTTTTTGAACTATTGCAACTGAAGAAGAGAGCGGGATAATTTTTTACAATCTCTTCTTCATCGCCATAGCGATAGCGGCAATAATCTCTTTTTCGTCCTTTTCTTTTATCGTCGCCTTGTCGGCTTTGATTTTATCCGCGCCGGATATTTTGATTATTTTCCCAACCAACGTAACCAATATTACCAAAGTAATCAGGAATGAAAACACGACAGATATTCCCGTAATCATAACTATTGCGGCTTCGCCTATAAGCTGAGATAAATTACTCATATATTCCTCCTTTTACTCTCGCTCTTTATCTTTTTTATTGGCTTTTTTTTCTAAAATCGACGTATGAATGAAGTACGCGACTCCTAGACTAAAAAATATTCCCACTAAAACCAAAACAAATATTTTTGCTCCATCCGGATTACCCATAAAAATCCTCCTAAATAATGATAATAAAAAAAAAAGACCGCCGCTCTGTATTATAAAAAATACAGAGCAGCGGCCCAACCGCTCAAGCCTTCGGGAAAAATCCCGAACCCTTGAATGTTCTACGTTTTACAAGATAATACATTATAACTAGATTGTCAATAAAATTTTTCTTTTTTTTGACGCCCCGTCGGCTTTTTGGGGAGGAAAAAATACTTTACTAAAGGTATCCCTGTTTTTATTTAATTTCATTGATAAGACGCCCTATTGTTCGTTCCAATTTATTATTTATTGCTCGTTTATTAAATTAATAATTCAAATCCGGCTTGTTCTAAGCGTTCTTCGTAAATAGCGCTTTTTTCGTCGTAGACATTGGTTAGTTCGTCTAGCTTGAGGTAGTTTTGTTCGATGTTTTTTTCCAGCGAGTTGATGGAGATCAGCAGTTTTTTTATCGTTTCGCCGTCGCCGGCAATTGTCGCGCTCTCAAATTCCTTATGATTAGCGTCGAGTTCTTCTTCGAGAGAGTATATCGATTGTTCAATTTTTTTTATATTTAGCTCGATAGGTTTTAACTCTTTAGATTTTTCGGAGATTATTTGCGCTCGGATCTTTCTTACCTCCTTTTTATTTAGAGCGTCTTTTTCGATCATTTTTTCTTCGGTTTTTTCTTTGGTTTTTTCTTCTTTCTCAAGTTCTTCGTCCCAGCCGATTTTTTCTAAGAAATCGTCGTAACCCCCTTCGAAAACTTTTATCTCCCCTTTGTCGAATATTATCATCCTATTGGCGAGCGCGCGGAGATACATCTCGTTGTGCGTGGCGATAAGAAGCGCTCCTTCAAACTCCTCCAGCGCTTCGAGCAGGGAGTCGGCGGATTGAATGTCCAGGTGGTTTGTCGGTTCGTCGAGGAGCAGTAAATTTACCGGAGCCGCTATAAGTTTGCCGAGCATAACGCGGCTTTTTTCGCCTCCGGAGAGGGCGGCGATTTTTTTCAGAGCGAGGTCCCCTTCAAACATCATAGCGCCGGCGATGTTTCTTGCCGAATACTTATCTCGGTTGGTTATCGCCGCGTCGATCTCCTCTTCGACAGTTTTGTTATTGTCCAGAAGTTTGACGTTCGTCTGTTCAAAATATCCTATTTCAACGTCGTTGTGTTTGACGATTCCGCCGGTATTAGAAGTTAATTTACCCGATAAGAGCTTTAATAGGGTGGTTTTGCCCTTTCCGTTTTTACCAATTATCGCAATTTTATCGTTTTTAGCGATTGTTATCGAAAAATCTTTAATAATCCAATCGGACGAGTTATACGAATACGACAGATTTTTCGCTTCGAAAAAGGATTTTGCATGAATAGGGCGGTAGTTAAAATAAAACTCCAGGTTCTCGATCGCCGAAAGTTTCTCCAATTTTCCCGCTTTTTCGAGACTTTTTACTTTTGATTGAACCCGACTGCTCAGAGTCGCTTTAGCCCTGAATCTATTAATGAATTGTTCTATATCCTTTCGCTTTTTTTCGTCGTTTATTCGCGTTTTTTCGTAGAGCTCCTCTTCCGAACTTATTTTCTGATACATCTTTTCCGTATCTCCCGCGATCTTTTTTATCCCTTGTCGATGGATCGCTACGGTATGCGTTATTACTTTATCCATAAGATTTCTATCGTGAGTGATAAGAATTAGTTCGGATTTCCAATCGTTTAAGAATTTGATCAACCATCTGACGCTCAATATATCAAGATAGTTGCTCGGCTCGTCGAGCAGAAGGAGGTCCGGCTCCGATAAAAGGAGCTTGGCAAGATTTATTCTCACCTGATAACCTCCGGAGAATTCCGTCGGATTTCTGCCCATATCGGATTGTGAAAAGCCCAGCCCCGATAAGACTTTCTCGCATTTCCATACGTTCTCTTTGTCGCTCTCTTTTAGCCCCAAAGCGCTCTCTTCAAGCGCCGTGTTTTTTGTAAAATGAATATTCTGTTTTAAGCAACCTATGCGGTAGCCTTTCGGGATGGATATATCGCCGCTGTCGGGCTCTTCTTCGCCGAGTATAAGTCGAAACAGCGTCGTTTTACCGCGTCCGTTTCTGCCGACAAGACCTATTTTTTCAAACCTGTTTACGTTGAAAGATATTTTTTCAAATAGCGTTACCGCCCCGTAAGATTTTGTCAGTTCCGATATTGAGATCATATTTGATTCCGATTAGCTTTTTAAGGATAGAATTTTGGCGGCGTATCGTTTTACGGTTTCGGCTTTGTCGTTTTGAGCCATATCTGAAACGACGTCCCAAAGCGCGCAGTTTTCGATAGTAGAGACGGCTTTCAAGCCGCCGAGGCGGAACAGATAGTCGTCGGAGACAAGAAGAAGCCGTATTACGTCGTCTAAAAGATTTGACGTCGTATAAATGATCCTTTTAGCTATTATCTCCTTGTTTTTTTTATCGCCGTTAATGAAAAGTTCTTTTATATACTCTACGTTATAAGCGTCGGGTTTTTTAGCGGCGACGTCGCATAAAATATTCAGAATATCGGGGGTAATTTTCTGTTTCTCGTAAATCTTTTTTATTTCGGCGATTCCTTCGGCTTCCATAACAAACAGCGACGATATCGCCTCGCTTCTGGTTTTTGACGACGGATCTTTACGGAATTTGTAAGATAATACCGGTATAGCCGATTTGTCTTTGTTTAAAGCCAGCCCTTTGCAGGCTTCGACTCGTACTTTTTCATTGTTGTGAAGAAGCATTTTATTAAGATAAGGCAAAACTTCCGCCCCTTCAAACAGACCGATAGAGTAGGAGGCGTACTCTTGAACCTTGACTTCGGCGTGTCCGAGATTATTGTATAAAGAGTCGAGCGATTCGACGTCTTTTAGTTTAGCCAGAGAAACCATACCGTACATTATCGAATATTTATCGTTCGAACTTGTCGATATTATCTCTCTAAGATAGGGAATCGCTTCCGTCGCCCCCATCTCGCCGAGCGCCAATATAAGTTTGTTTTTAACGTCTATGTTGAGAAAATAATCGGCGTCCTCGTCCGATTTAACCAATTTGTCGAGAATATCTCCGGCGAGATCTCGAATCTTCATCTGTACCAGGGCTTGAGCGGCGGCGTCGGCTATCATTTTATCGGGGTTATCGATATTTTCGAGGAGATACTTTCCCTCTCTCAATCCGCCGATTTTTGCGAAGGCGTTTATAATCGAAAGGCGCGTCTGTTTATCTATGTAGTCGTCGGTCGCCTCGTTATAGAGAGTATCTATGAGATAAGCCGGCGGCGTTTTAATATTTGAGAAATAATTTATGTATTCGATCTTAGCGACGCCCAGTTTTACCGAGTCGTATCTCTCTACGATTAGCCGAAGAATATCGTCGCCGGGCGACCGACCTAATTCTTGAAACAACGCTACTACTTCCGAATCAATACCGTATTTCAACGTTTCCAATACCTGCTCTTTATATGCGACCGTTTTTTGCGAATCAGTCGTAAGATCGTCGGTCGCGTCGGGAAATAGGAGCGAAAATGTAAAGAAGAACAGAGCCAATACTATCGTCAATTGTTTCATAAAAAGAATATTACTCAAATTTTTGTAAAAATCAATAATTTTTGTAAATTATAAAAATTTTTTACTGTTATTTATATATAGGAGTTTGTATGAAAAAAATTATTAATATTTTATCTTATCCGCTCGTTCAGGCGCTTGTTATGATATTTTCAGTTTTGATAGCCGAAACGGAAAACGCGTTAGTAATATCGTTATCGGTTATAATATTTTTCGCCGGAGCGAGCGCGGGGATAGCGCTATCCGTTATATTTAGAAAGCGCGACGCGGTAATTTTTATCTCTTTGATTTTAATTGTTTCTACGCTATTTATCCTGAATATTTGTAGAATACAGAGCGATTATAGGGCGTTATTATCGGAAATTGAGATATCTCAAGAGTTATTAGGAGTTATTGCAGAATATCCGGGAACTAAAGATAACAGGGTGGAGTTTTATTTTAGAGTATTAGCGGTGAAAAACCCGGAAATAACGGATTACAAGAGAGTAGCCCCTTTTAATATCTTAGTAAAGGTGAAAAACGGGATAGATTGCGAATTTCATAAAGGGATGGAAGCGCGAATACGTAAAAAAATATCTCTTCCGAGAGAGAGGATATTTGAGTTTGAATACAAAAAATATCTCAAGCGCAAAGGGATTTATGGAGAGGTATATATAAATGTTAGCGATATCGAAATTATATCGGGGAAGAAACATTTATCTTTGCGCGATAAATTTATGTCTGAAACGATATGGCTATGGAGAGATATGATTTTATCAGTATTTAAAACAAGTTTGTCCCAAGATAGTTTCGGATTTTTTTCTTCGATATTTTTTGGGAGTAAAACCGAATTGGACGAAACGGTTTTACAAGAATTTAGAGACAGCGGCTTGATACATTTATTAGCCATAAGCGGTCTTCATATCGGATTTATAGGCGCTATTTTTTTAAAGTTTTTCTCGATTTTTTTATCCAAAACAAAATCGTATATATTGAGCGTGACGTTTTTATATCTATACGTCCTACTGCTTCCTTCGCAGCCGTCCGCTTTGAGAGCGGCGCTTATGTATTCGATAACGGCGTCCTTTTTCGTTATGGGGAATAGGACTTTATCCGTAACTATTTTATCATTTTCTGCAATTATCTTACTTTTTATAAATCCTTATTGCATCTACAATCTGGGTTTTCAGTTTTCGTATCTCGCGACCCTTGGAATTATTTTGTTTAATAAAGACCTCGGAAGATTTCTGCCAAATATTCTTCCCGGTAAGATAAAAGATTCGATATCCGTTACATTTTGCGCTTTTGCAGCTGTTTTTTTTCTTCAATGGGCTATTTTCGGAAGAGCGCCTTTATTCTCTCTGATAACTTCGATTGTTTTTGTGCCGCTATTTGAACTGCTGTTTTCGTCTCTTTTTATTACGACTATCGTTTTTTTGATTTTTAGGATAGAATTTATGGTTGCGATTATGGATAAAATGATTATACTTTTTCTAAAAGCCGTCTCTTTAGCGGGGAAAGTATCGCCGGTAAACTTACCGGACATTCCGTTATATCTTGGATATATCGGTATTCCGATTATTTTATTTGTATTTTATGCGCTTTTTCCGTATATTAAAAAAAAAGTAAAATATTTCATAATTCGATAATATAGTATTGACTTTAAAAATAAAAAAAACAATAATGGTAATAATATATTTTTAACGGAGTTTTATATGTTTAAGTTAAATAGCGGACGCGGCGCTTTGGTATTAATTACGTTGTTATCCGTCAATCTTGTCTCTCAGGAGCCGTTGCCGAATCTTAGAATCCAAAAAATTTTATATAAACAAGCGTCTTCTATGAAAGAAAAACTTGCGAGAATAAAAGATATTTACAAAGTGGCGACGTCGGAATACGAGGATTTTGTATTATCGATTGCGTCGGAGGCGGCTCATTATTTCGTCAAAAACGACGAGGACGACGTTAAATATTACGACGATTGGGCGTTTTATACGGTTTTAACCGCCGCTAAGCTTCAACTAAAAAAATCCGCCCCATTTCTTGCGGAAATATATAAAAAATCAAAAAAACAGATATATAGAGGCGAAATACTCTATTCGATCGGCAAAACCGGCAATACGGACTATATTCAGTTTCTAAACAACGAACTGAGATATTTTAACAATCAGACAAAACTTGGGGACGCCTCTGTTAGAGATTTTGATATGATCGTATCGGGAGCCGTAAGGGGATTGGGCGTTTTTGCCGATAAATCGAGTTTTAACGAGCTTTTTTATGCGACTTTTCCGTATAACGAAAAGATCAGAAACGAGGCGCTCGCCTCTATCGCTAATATAACCAAAGAGCCCTCCATTTTAGTGGGAGACTTGATAGATCAAGAGGACGAACTGGAAATTATAGCGGCGGCTCTAAAATTTTCTTACGAGTCGGATTCGAGTAGAGAGAGTAAAATCATACCCTGCAAAAAAGCTCTATCTAAGATGATTACCAAACTTCAGAAATATGAGAGTTCTAAGGAGCATTTTGTTCAAAAGATCAAAGACGAATGCGTGAGACAGCTTGGGGAGCTTAGAGCGACGGAAAAAGAGGTCGCTCGCATGATAGAGGTCAAATGGCTTGCCGATAAAAATCAGAGGTCGGACTATATTACGATCGAAGCGTTAGTTAAAATCGGCACTTACGAGGCGACTCAGATATTATCAAAAAGGCTGGCTTATTATAACAATATAGTCAAGGAGGGCGGAAAGACGGCTTTTAATAAGGAAGAGGGGGAGAAACTCATGCTGAGGATAATCGAAGGACTCGGATTCGTAGGCGACGATCTGGCTATCGAAGAGCTTGAGAAGATAAGAACCGGCGAAGAGTACTCTAGTACAATGAGAGACGCCGCCGGCAAATCTATCATGAAACTGTTAAACTAAAGCGGTCTATTCGGAGATAAATATGCTAAGTTCAAGTAATATCGGCGCGATTAAAAAAATAGTCAAAAAGGGGCTTGTAAAACGTTCTGACATTATTCCTATACTAAATAGAGAGGGGATAAATTTGGAGCGCGCCGACGAGATTGCCGAACTGGTTTTTAATTATCACTCCGGTAAAACCAAAAATCCGGCGGCGGCTTTTTTTCAGAAAATATTAAGCTTGCTGAATCTAATATGCGCCTTTTTGGTTTCGATTGGCGCCGGAGTTTTATCCGCCGAAGCGTCCGCCGCTAAAATAATGTCAAATTCTATACTGGATGGAAAACTGACGGGGTATCTTGATCATTTTCTCTTCTGGACCGGTCTTAAAACGGTCAATCTGGCGTGGACGGATATGCTTCAGGCGGTTTTGGATCTCGTCAAAAATTCGTATAATATTGTGATAGCTCTATTTTTGGGATTTATAATCGGCTTTCTAATCTGGACGCTCCTTGTCAAACTTATCGGGCGTTTGTTAAAGAATATCTACCTAAACGGCAAAATTAAAAAGATGTTTAAATAATAAAAAAGTCCGAATTAAAATTCGGACTTTTTTATTATTTGACGCATATGTGTCAAATTTAAAGAATCTGTCTCAACCCGCTACATATGTGTCAAATTTATTTTGACACATATGTAGCTTTGATTTTAACGCGCATGGGACATGACGCAAAGGGCAAAAAAAGGAGCCGTTTAAAACGACTCCTTTTTTTGCGTTTATTTATTACGGCGTAGGCTTCTCTTCATCGTATATGCTAAATATCTCGTCTGCGGATAGCGCGTAGTTGTAAAGCCGGACTTCGTCGATACATCCGTCGAAGAAGTTGTTATCAATGGTAGTATTAGCTCCTACGCACAATACGTCTGTCATTATATTATATTCTCCGTCTTTAGAATTAACAAACGATCCATTTCTATAAATTTTAACGCGCTTGGCTCCGCTGTCGGAGCCGTAAGAAATCGCCCAATGACTCCAGCCGGAATCTATTACGATGGGCGTAACAAAATTATGGGAATCTCCGTGACCGTAGAATCCGATTTTATTAGTATCTTTTTGGACGTATAACCCAAATGCCGATCCATCAGGTATCGAAGTACCATCATGTCCCAAAGAGCATATAATTTGATCGGAGGCGGGCGGGGAAGGACTCCCTTTTACCCAGAGCGATAAGGTCTTGTCTAGACTTCCGCCCATATTTATAGAGTTATTGCTTTCTCCCGATCTAAACGCGTCTCCGTTTGCCGCTGTAAAAGAGTAGGCTCTATTTGGGTTTCCATATCTGTCCGTCGTCAAATCCGGATAATTTCCGTTTGAGTTATAACCATCGCGATTCGGTACGCCCGGATAACCGCTACAATCTGACATATCGCCGTCTAACTTGTAGTAAATCGAAATAGACCTGGGCGTAAAACCGTAGTAGGAAATATGATAAGGTTTTATATCGGCTCCTTCGGCGTCTTTAAAACCGCTGATAGAATTAATACTGGAATCAATTTCATATCTCATTCCGACAAAATCGGTAGAAGGATCGATAATAACCGTGTCGTTAGTAACGTCCGTCGTCGTAAAACTCATCGCGCAATTGACGCCGTTTGTATAAGTAAAATTCGGCGATTTAAAAGTCATTGTTCCGCAAGTCGTTCCGTCCAGAGAGCCGCCAAACCGTATTACGATATTGGCGTCGGGGCTTACGTCGGACGCCCCATTAGTCGGCAATAAGATGCTTGCAACTTCAACTTTTGTTTTTTCCGTAATGTAAATAGATCTTATTTCGGCTGCCGTTAGAGCGTAGTTGTAGATATGAACGTCGTCTATCTTCCCTTTAAAATATTTGAACTCTCCGTTATAATATCTTCCAATGTTGATACCGTTTGTTCCCGTCTGTCTCGTTCCGGTAAACGAGCCGCTACCGGTCTCTGTTCCGTTTATATAGAGCGCGCCGTTAGCGCCGTTCATAGAAACGGCGACGTGATACCAATTGCCGGCTATAAGGTCCGACGCAGGATCGTTATTTCCGTTGAGCGTTATCCCTTTGTCCGAGCCGTCTCCCATAAAGAAGTTTAAATTGCCGTTTGTATCAATTTGGAGATTAAACTGGCTATCGGCGTCGCTCGTATTGTATTTTGAGATAATAGGTCTTGACGCCTCCGCATCTGTATAGTTTATCCATGCCGATAGCGTGAAGTCGCCGTCCAATTTGGTTATGTTAGTATCGAGGTAATAATTGCCGCCGTCGTTGAAATTTACGGCGCTACCGCTTTCGCTATCCTTGCCGGCAACGAAAACGGGAGAATTTCCCCCTGTAGCGGTATAATAATGATGCGCTTGATAAACAGAACTATAGCTCTCGTTAAATAAAAAGTGAGCCACTTTGCCTCTAACCTTAAAATTATACTCCGAGTTTTCGTATTCAGTCATTGTAGAGCCGCCGACGTCTTTAAATCCGGTTACGGTTATACCCGAGTATGTATCCGCAGGTAAATAATTACCGGATGGAGTGAAAGTTACCGTGTCGTTATTTTTATAAGTTTTAGAAAGTGAATAAGAACCGCCAAAATAATCTATAGGAGGATTTGCAAATAATATTTTTGCCTCGCTATATTGATCCATCGTCGCGTCAAAAATTATTTTTATATCCGCCGTCGGCTCGACAATAGCGCCTACCGCGGGGGAGCTAATTGCCGATACTCCAAAAGGAAGCGGTTTTTCTGAATTATAAACGCTAGCTACCTCCGTTTCGCTTAGAGCGTAGTTGTATATCCGTATGTCGTCGAGTTTGCCGTTCCAATAGTAATAATCCGAAGAAACTCTGTAATAACCGAAGTACAAAGGAGTCGTCGTATTCTGCCTGGTTCCGCTAAACGAGCCGGATCCCGATGGAGCGCCGTCTATATACATATTGCCCGTCGTTCCGTCGAAAGTTATAACGACGTTATGCCATTTATCGTTTGACAAATCGCCGTTCTCGCCGTTGTTTCCGTTTATATCTAATCCCAAATCTGCTCCGTTCCCCATAAAGAATTTCAGGTTGCCCGACATCTCTTTTTTTAGACACATCTCGGCGCGTTTATCTTCGGCGCTGAAATCGTCTAGAAATTTTGAAAATATTGTCCGATCCATCGAATCTACCGAGCTATAAACCCAAACGGATATTGTGAAACTCGACGGTACGCTGGTAATATTTGTATTCATATAATAGCAACTACTTCCCATACTTATAGAATAAGCCGAATTTTGACAACCGCGTCTATCGAACGTTAGTTCTGGCGGGTTTGCCCCTGAATAAATAGTTGTAAGGGTCATGTTGTTTCCCTTTCCGCTCATGTCGTCCGCGGTCCCGTCGAAGGGGTAGTACGCTATCATTCCATTTACGCTAAAATTATAACCCGACTCGCTATAAGAGATCATCGTATTGCCCGAAATGTCTTTAAATCCGCTTACCGCTATAGCGTTATATACCCCGCCCGGGAAATCGGCGTTCGGATTAATAGTTAGAGTAGTTCCCGATATGCTCATCGAGCAATTTGTACCGTCCTGAAAGGCGACGCCGGAAAAAATAACCGTTCCAAAAACCGACGGACTCATTTCGCTATCAAAACTAATAACGATATTGGTATTTGCCGGAACTCCCGTCAGACCAGACGATGGAGTTATAGCGGTTATAGTAGGCAATGCAAATACGCCATGCGCTTCATTACTATACGCCGAACTTCCAAAAGCGTTTAGCGCTTTTACTCTATAGTAGTATGTCGCGTCGGCGCTTATATCGCTATCGATATAATTCATCGTATTTGCCGGGAGCGTACCGCCGATAGCGGTAAATTCCCCGCCGCTTGTCTTTCTTTCTATTACAAAGCCCTCTTCGACGTTCGATTTATCAACCCAACTTATATTTAACGAAGCTAATCCTTCGACTACGGATAATCCGCTCGGAGCGGCGGGCGGTCGGCTAAAACTTGACGTCGATAAAGTTATCGACGCGGACGTCGTTAAATAATCGTACACGTGTACGGATTGAAAAACCGTCGCAATAGTCTGATTATTACGTTTGAATTTAAAAACGTAAGTATAAAAACCGGATTTGGCGTTGCTGTCAAGGTAATTTACGCTGTTTCCGGTAAAAGAGAGATCGGACGTAACGTCCGCCGTTTGATCGATCGAGTTTTTCTTAAATTCTATACTATCGACCGATACGTCGCTTGGCCAGGTTATGGTTATATTAACGGTTCCGGTCGCATCTTGAAGGTATCGAACGTCGATTGTCGCGTCGGTAGTTGTTCCTTCGACGATATTAACCGAAACGGAGCCTTTTGCTATCGCGTTGTTTGCAGAGTCCTTACCTAAAGCGGTTATCGTCCATTCTCCTACGGTTAAATCGCTAATCGATACCGTATCTCCGGTCAAATCGTTTAACGATATTGAAGATCCGGAAGGTCCGTCTCCGGTAACGTCAAAATGATGGATGCTGATAAAAGAGGGCAATAACGTTCTATAATCTTTTTTCGTAATGCTTAAAGAGACGTCGCCCGTTTTCTTAGCGATCGTAGCGCCGGTATTTCCCGACGAGTTTTGAGGAGAAAAAATATTGTTACAACCGATAAGAAACAGTATAGAAGATATAATAACGATTATCGATAAAAAAATAATATTTGATCTGTTTTTCATTTTTGCCTCCTTAGTTATGAACGTCAAATTCAATAAACGCCGAGTACGGAATACTATCTTTATAAGCCTTAACCGACAAGGTATAGCGCCCATACGAAAGAGTTGCGCTTGTTATAGTTATATTATTGTTCTGCTCTCCTGAGATAAAATCTCCGTTCAAATACTACTCCCAGCTTTCAGCTTCGTCCAGAGTAGCGGTTATCGTTACGGATTCCGATAAAGTTTTATTTAACATATTATCGAAAGCTCCAAAATCAATCGTCGCGTCGGTCGGCGTTATAAGATTAATGTAAACGTTGGCGCTACCGACAATCGTCGTTGTTGTAGTAGTCGACGACGTAGTAGTAGTCGGTTCTACCGTAGTCGTCGTTGTAGTCGTTGTAGTAGTAGTCGGCTCGACGGTAGTCGACGTAGTTGAATTTGACACATATGTCGACGTTGTAGTAGTTGGCGCGACGGTTGTAGTAGTAGTTGGCGCGACGGTAGTCATTGTGGTCGTAGTAGAATTTGACACATATGTTGTCGACGTAGTCGTCGTCGGATTTGACACATATGTTGTAGTAGTAGTCGTTAATACTAAGGGCATTACCGAAGTTCTAAAAACTTTATCGACGGAAGCCGTTTCACACGATATCTTTGCCGTAAGCGAAATATAACTAATGAAAGAGGCAGTTTGACTATGCTTTACCGCGCCCGAGTTTGATAAAACCGATTCGTTACTCGAAGTCCAGTCGATTGTAAAATTTTTTTCCATAAAGCTAAACGAAGTCGGATAAGTAACGGAGTTAACGTTTGCCGGAATAACTATTTGGTCGTAGTCGTCCATATAAATAACCGGGAATTTATTTGCGCCTAATATTGATTTTGGGAATTTAGCTAAAGCAAAATTTAACAGGCGCTCGGCGCTAAAGCTTTCGGCAGTCGCCTTTTCGACCGTTTTTCCGCCGACGCTTTCAGGGTTAATTGTAATAAGTTCTGTTTTAAGCGCCGAAATCTTATTACTAACTGTTCCGGTAATCTTTATATCTACGGTCGTATCGGCGATCGATACCACGTCGGTTACGGTCGCGGTATCTGCAATAATAATGTTGGGAATTTCGCCGGCGGCTTGATTGTTAAGAATAACGTTCAATCCCGACGTTTTTCCGCTCAACTCCATCTTTGTAGCCGCAGGTAGTTTTAAAACATTGATATTATCAGATACAATATTGATATTCATTTGACTTCCCAAGTCGCCCGAAATAATATTCAGATTAACGTTGTCGATAATAGGTTCGCTTATCTCAGTATTATCTAACTGTATCAAATTGCAGGCATTTGTGATTAGCGCGCTTTTGATTTCAATAGTGGAATTCATTTTAACGCTAACGTTTTTCTTATTAACGTTCATATTTCCCGTTACTTTGGATTCTCCCGATATTTCAACGCTGTTTGAGCCTCCGCCGTTTATGGTGAGATTGGTCAGAAAGCAGTTCTGTATTTTACAATCGCCGTCGCCGACGTTCTCCGTAACTTCGACGTTCGTCGCGGACAAAGAGCTTATCTTAGAACCCGTCTTATTGATTTTTAGATCGTTTATCGTTACTCCGCTCTCGCCCGATATTGCGACGGCGTTATTTACAAGATACGACCCGTCGTAGTCGCCGCTTTTTAGATTAATGTTTTTTATATTCTTATCGAGAAGGACGGCCGATAAGCCCATACTGCTCGAGACCGAAGCGGTATCTCCGGTTACCGAGTATCCGGGATCGTCTGTATCTCCGCCGGAAGAAGGGTCGGAAGATAGTATACATCCGGCAAAAATAATAAAAAACGCCATTGCGGAAATTATAAACCTATTGAGTTTCATTGCGAACCTCCGTATATAAAAAATAAATATTAAATATGTATAATTATAGTTTTTTTATAACAAAAAATCAACAATAAATAGTTTTTTGCTAAAAAATAATATTTATTTCTTATTTTTACTGATTTTTAAGGTATAAGGCGTTTTGAAAAGATTTTAAGCGTCGCAAAGATTATAACGGCGCCCCTTTTGGCTCGACAATCCCCAAACAATCTGCCGTCCAAAGATCGTCGAGTTAAATCAGAGTAAAAAACTAAAAAAATCAATCTTCAAGTTTAGATATAGCTTCTCTAAATTCTTCTATATTGAAGGGCTTTTTTAAGAAAGCCGTAGCTCCAGCTTTTAACGACGGATCTTTTTTATCTATATCCGCGCTTATAGCAAGTATTTTCATACCTTTATACTGCTCGTTGGCTCTGATATTTTTAATTACTTCAAGACCGTCGACGTCCGGCATTAATATATCTACTACAATCACTTCGGGAGCTCTTTTTCCGATAAACATAAGAGCGTCCGTTCCCGAATAAAAGCTCTTTAGCTCAAATCCATCTATGTTTTTAAATATGCTTACAAAAAATTTGTGAATGTCCTCTTCGTCGTCTATAAGTACGATCATCTTTTTTTGCAACAACTCTTGAGGAATATCGTAATTGTGAGATTTCAAAAATCTAATCAACTCCTTATACGGGATTTTTCTATGACCGCCGGGAGTTACAATCGCATTTATCTCGTTATCGTCGACCCAATTAATTACCGAACCGACCGCTACGTGCAGTATTTTTGCTATCTCCGAAGTCGTATAAAACTCTTTTCGTTTAATATTTGCCATGGTTTACCTTCAAAATTTATATTAATTACATAATTTTATTTATGTTATTTATATAATTTTAAATTAAATAATCAACATTTTTTTGCGTTTTTTTGATTATTTACAATTAATACAATAAAAAAAATTATAAACAAAAAAGTAGATTATTAGGCGCCCGTCGGTTTTTTGGGGTGGGAAATAAAATGACACATATGGAGCTATACGCGCCGCGGCGCTTCCCGACGAATAAATTCGACGCATATGCGTTGAATTTCCAAAAAACTGACGGATTACATAACAAGTAGAAAGTTTAATTGCGAAAATAAAATATTAATGATATTAAGAAAATAAGAATTTTATTCGATAATTTAATTATATCTTTTTTCAGATAGCTGCATGAAGGAAAAAATATGCCTTTAATAAAGAAAAGAACTTTAAAACTCAAATGGAGATTAATCCTTTCTATATTGCCGATAGCGATCATACCGCTAGCTTTTATAGTCTGGTTTATAAGCGCAAGAATTTTTAACCACTTGGAAAAGCAAAAACTAATATTAAACGAAACGTTGATATTTCAGGTCGCTCAAAATATAGATAAAGTCTATCAGGATTATGCCAATAAAATTCCTCAACTTATAGAGCCTAGCGAAATAAGCGGCAATATCTATAGAAAATCTTTTGCCGATCAAACTGAATTTAAATACATAGACGACGAGGTGGCGGGCGCATCGGGGAGTAATTTGGGGCTCAGGCATTTGTCGGTCGTTTTAAATATTCCCGGCGTTACGCACATTGTTAATAAAAGTCTTTACAATCCTAAGGACGATACGTATTTCACATACTGGCGCGGCGCCAACATGAATATTTCTCCGAATCTTGGCGTATTGATAGAAAAAGATCCGATGTTTTTAGATAGCGTTAAAGATATTGAGAGACAATTTAGAGAAACCGGAGTCAAATCCGCCGCGTCCGTTAAAATGGGGCGCTTGTCCAGAGATACTTTTTTGGAATACGACAAATGGACTTCGATGATTTGGCCCGTTATGAATGAAAAGAGCAGCCCCGATCCCGATTCGGCAGATTTTAACGTTTTTGTTTTGTTATTGCTCACTAACGAAGGCGAATCCGGCTTTTTGCCAAAGACCGTCTTAAATATTTCGGGTATCAATCAGGGGACTTTATTTATTCTTGACTACAAAAATGAAACGATGTATTCAAACTGGGCGGGTAAAATGATCGAACCGGAATACGATAACGATCCCGAATACGGCATCTATACCAATCTGATAACCGCCGATTACGAGATATTAAACGAGCAAATAGTTATGGACGTTTTAAATAATACCGTAGACGAAAGCAAAGTAGTTACTTCGGATTTTGGCAAACATTTTGATATATCTCATAATGAAAAAAGAATTGAATTGATAAACGATAAAGAAGTTGAAAAGAGATACAACAATAGGTATCAGACGATTATTATCGATACTAACTATTTTAGCGATATGAAATGCGGAGTAAAATTGGTTTATTTCTATCCAAAAGAGCTTATTTATCAGCCAATATACGTTATTCTGATACAGATATTCTTTATAACGCTGGTTATTGTCGTGATTATTGTCGTTATATCGATATTTATCAGTAATTCTCTTGCATACCCCTTGATAACTCTCGATTATGCGACAAACAAAGTAAGTCAAGGGTATCTGGACGTAGAGATTATCTCCGAATCAAAAGACGAAATCGGGCGTCTGTACAGAAACTTTAGACGAATGTTAAGCACAATTAATGAAGTATTGTCAAATATTCAAAAATCGTCAAACAACCTTGTCGGATATCAAAACACTTTGGATAGAGTAGTTACGGATTTTGATACGACGATTAAAAAACAAGCCGCCTCCATATCGGAGAGTTCCGCTATATTTGAACAACTGAATTTTTCTATAAAACAGGTCGCTCAAAACGTTAAAGCGTCGCTAAATCTTGCCGAAAAAGCCAAAGACCAATCCAGAAATTCAAATCAGATTATTACCGATATGGTATCCGAAATTAACAAAATCGCCGATAATAGTAAGGAAATTAACTTTATTACCGAACTTATTAACAACATTTCAGAAAAAACGCGGTTGTTATCTTTAAACGCCGCTATTGAAGCGAGTAGAGCTGGCGAAGCCGGTAAAGGATTTAACGTAGTAGCGTCTGAGATCAGGAAATTGGCTCTGCAATCAAACGAAGCGGCGAACGATATAGGCGAGCTGATAAAAATGAACGAAAAACGAATCAAAGCCGGCGTAGATAAAACCTCGGAAGCTTTGGAGGCGTTGAATAAAATAAATGAAAGTATAGAAGATATTACCAACATCGTAGGAGAAATCAATACCGCCACGGAGGAAGAGAGTAAAGGCAGTCAAGTCATAATGGATATTATCAATTCATTTTCCGAGGAAGCTAATAAAAATATTAAGTCGACCGAGGCGATTGGGAGAACCAGAAACCAACTCTCCGTAGAAGTGGATAAGATGAAAAACTTGGTCGTCGCCTTCAAACTGCAAAGCGGCGAGAAAGAGATCGTTCGCGATATAAAGATGGTAACTAGCGAAGATAAAAAAAGAATTCGACGCGAACGCGAGCTAAAAAGAAAAGAGAGACTTGAAAAAAAATCTATAGAGAGGCAGTTGAAATATGACGAAAAATATAAAAAAAAGAACGTATCCGAATCAGATTTGGGTCTTGAAAAAAGAACAAGTAAGAAAGGTAAAATTTTTAAGGGAGTTAACGATAGCTTTTTGACAAAACGTAAAAATGTTAAAATTCCTAATAAAGTCAAATCCGACCTGTTTTTTAATAAGTATATCTCAAAGATTACTAAGGAAGAGGATAGAAATTACTTTTTGTCCAAATATAAAAAAGACGATTACAACGATAAATATATTCTTATGAGCAACCTTTTAGAGGGGGAGAAGCTCAGATTAAAGAATATCATATCAGGATTATAAGATTATAAAATAGTTATCCTGAATTATTCTTCAATATCCGGAAGTTCTTCTATTTCGAGTTTAACCTTTTTTATTTTTCTATCCAGTATTGATTCGACGGAGAATTTTAAGTTTTTATATTGAATAGATTCGTTTTTTGAAGGAATCTTACCGAAGAGCATATATAACAAGCCTCCCACGGTGTCGATATCGTCGTTTTCAATATCAAGGTTCAGAGCTTCGTTGAGGTCTTCCAGAGACGTCTTGCCGTCGATCAGATATTTATTATCGTCTATTTTAATAATATCTTCCGACTCATTGTCAAACTCGTCTTGAATTTCTCCTACTATATTTTCAATAATGTCCTCAAGACAAACTATGCCGCTCATTCCGCCGTATTCGTCGACGACAATAGCGAGATGGATTTTCTTTTCGCGAAACTCAATTAAAAGGTCTTTAATTATTTTAGACTCCGGCACAAAATAAGGTTCTCTCAAAATATTTGATAAATCAAAATCTCTGTTTTTAGTAAAATATTTTAACAGATCTTTAGCGTGCAGAACTCCGACAATGTCGTCGATATTGTCGTTATAAACCGGAAGACGCGATCTCCCCTTTTCATCGACGATTTTAATAATCTCCTCGATCGCGCTGTTTTTGTTTATCAGCACGACGTCGATTCTTGGAACCATAATTTCCTTTACGGAAATTTCGCCTAATGAGATAATATTCTCAATCATCTTCTTATCGTAATCGTTAAAACTACTCTCAATCTCCTTTATTTTGATATGCAAAGGTTTGACCGGCGTTTTGCCCTGATTTTTTTCTTTCATGAAAACTGATTTAATTATATTCTTACTCAATTGTTTCTCCCAACATCTTTAAATATTCTTTTTGAATTGTATCCATTTCTCCGTCGTCCGTTTCGTGGTCGTAGCCCAACAAATGAAGAAACCCGTGAAGTATTAATAATTTTACTTCGGACTGAGCCGGTTTGCCGATCTCCTCGGATTGCCTAACGGCTTGCGGCATAGATATAACTATATCTCCTATGAATTTCTTATTTGTCCAGATTATCTCTTCCCCTTCGATCTGAGAAAACGATAATACGTCCGTAGTTTTATCAATATCTCTATAATTTTTGTTGAGTTCGGTCATAGTTTTATCGTCGCAAAAAAATATCGAAAAAAAGACGTTTTCCAAACGAGCTTGGGCAATAATCTCTTTAGACCACTCTTCTATCTCTTTGATAGAAATTATTTTTTTGTACTCCTCTTTTTGATAGCTTATATCTACAATTTTCTGCATTCGCCGTTCCTTAATTTCAATTATTATCCTTTTATTTAATACCGGTTCGCGCCGTTTACGGGGCGTATCCGGATATTCGCTACTCCAAATTATTCGGCAATTTATCGAGCTCTTGTTGATTGGGATATTTTATCCTGGAGTGATACATTCCGGCTAGAGATTTTACAAAAACAGCCTTGATTTTTGAAAGATCTTTTAGCGTTAGTCCCGAATCGTCCAAAATACCTTCTTCATAGTTTTTATATATAATAGAATCTACCATTTTCTCTATGCTAACGACCGAAGTTTTTTTTAGCGATCTGGTCGCCGCCTCGACCTGATCGGCAAGAAGCACTATCGCCGACTCTTGAAATTGAGGTTTTATTCCGTTGTAATGATAGAAATCTTCCTTAATGTCCTCTTTTGAAGAGTCGGTCTCTTTGAGGGCTTTTTCATAAAAAAACTTTATCAACGAAGAGCCGTGATGCTGCGCGACAATATCTATAACTTTTAAAGGAAATTTATGTTTTGTAAGTTTCTCAACGCCCTTTTTTACGTGAGATTTGATAATAGTTACAGAAATAGACGGTTTTAGGTCGTCGTGAATGTTATATTCCCCTTGATTCTCGATGAAATACTCGGGATTGTCAATTTTCCCTATATCGTGATAATACCCGCCGATTCTCGATAGCGGACCGTTGGCGTTTATCTCCGTCGCCGCAGTTTCAGCTAAATTAGCGACTAATATCGAATGATTGTAAGTCCCAATGGCGGAGTTGAAAAGCTCTTTTAACAGCGGCGACGATAAGTCCGACAGCTCTTGCAGTCTAAAAATCGTCGGCGTATTGATCAATATTTCTCCCGCGGAAATAAATCCTAAAGCCAAAATACTCGAAGCTACTCCATTAATCAAAGAGAAAACTACCATTCTTACCAGACTTAAAGTTTCGTTTTCCAAACTGAAATAAATAAATAACGAAGCCAAAATATTAAACAAAGATACGATAAATCCGGCTCTTATAAGTTCAAACCTCTTTGAAATCTTATTGATAATAAATACCGTCGAAACGCCGGAAAAAAAGACAAAGATAAACGACGACACGTTATAGCCGGATAATATAAAGAACAATATCGACGATAAAATTGCGATATGAGTTGAAATGGATCTGGAGTATAAAAAAGTAAAAGTCATCGTTAAAGTAGAAGTTGGTATCAAATAACCAAAATATAAACTATCCGTACTATATCCCAGATACGAAGGTAAAGATAAAAATAGAGAGTAAAGGAAAAACAATATGGCAAATAGTATTAAATTTTCCAGCTCTTTAAAAAAATCATTATCGCCGAGTTTGATAAAGAAGTAAGAGAATACAAATATCAAAACGATAAGCAGAGCAGTCTTTAAAAGCTTAATAAAAGAAAAATTTGAAATATTTAATTTGCTTATCGATTCGATTTGTTCTATATTTGATTCGGTAACGAGATCGCCTTTACGAGCGATTATTTGACCTTTTTTAATCGTATTGTAAACGTTCGCCTGTTTTTCTAAAACATTTTGAAGCAGTAAAGAAGTTTGAGTTTCGTCTATTAATATATTTGGAACTAAAACTCTGTTAAACATAGAGTATATTAGATTTCTTTTGTTCTTATCGTATTCTGAGAATTTAGAGTCAATATTGTCCCGTAATTCTTTTAAATTAATTGAAAATTTTGATAGTTCGTCTTGATAATAGAGAGTTTCTTCGATTCTGTTGTCGATATTGGTAATTATTATAATACCCGATTTTTCATATTTAACGTCGGAGAGGACTTTGGATTCTATTATTCCGGTTCTTGAATAGTTAAACAACATCTCTACAAACCGTTTGGTAAATTCCGGGTTTATCTCGATAATCTGTTTTATCATCTCAATTTCTTCGTAAGAAAATACTATGCCGATTTTATAAAACTGCTCCGCCGTCTCCTTAACGTCGTTAGCGATAAAAAGTTTATCGAGCAACGTCGTCAGAATAGTTAATCTTTCGTTGGTTTTTGATATATCAAACAAAAAAACCGGCGGAGTTTTTAATTTTAAATCGCTTATGTTTTTTTCTGTCTCGATTTTATTAATATATTTGATGTCGCTATCGGCTACGATGTCGTAATTGACAATAGCCCCCAGCTGAGGAGCGAAGATTTTACCGATAGGTTTTAATACTATCGTTAAAAATATCGCCGCAAATAACGCAAGCGTTACGGAAAATTTAAAAAAAATATCTTTATCTTTTAAAATAATATTTTGAAAATAATTAATAATTTTGGTTGTTAATTTTTTTTTAGTTTTATTCTTTTCTTTCATATTTATCGTACGCGTTTATAATTTTTTTGACCAAAGGATGCCTGACTACGTCCTTCTCTTGAAAATTGACAATACCGATATCGCTTATTTCCGACACAATTTTAAGACCTTCAACCATGCCGCTTTTTATTTTTTTAGGAAGATCTACTTGCGTTATGTCGCCGGCTATTATTAGTTTGGAATTTTCGCCTAATCTTGTGAGAAACATCTTCATCTGAGTATAGGTCGTATTTTGAGCCTCGTCTAATATAACGATTGAGTTGTTGAAGGTTCTTCCTCTCATATAAGCCAGCGGAGCAATCTCAATCAAATTTTGGGACATTAGCTTAACATTAATCTCAGTCGTTAATATCGAGTTTATCGAGTCAAAAAGCGGAATGAGATACGGATTAATCTTTTGTATATAATCCCCGGGAAGAAAGCCGAGATTTTCGCCCGCTTCTACTACCGGTCTGGTAAGTATTATCTTGTTGTAACGCTTGTTAAGAAGTTCGCTAAGCGCGAAAGCTATCGCGATAAAAGTTTTGCCGGTGCCGGCCGGTCCGTAAGAAAATATTATATCCCTTTCGCGCAAAAGTTGAATATACAACCCCTGATTTACGCTTCGCGGATTGAATATTTTTTTGACCTTGTGAATTTCAATGTTTGAGGTTAATACGGTATTAAGATCTACGTCGAGATTTTTTTCTATTTCATAATACAGAAGCTCGACGAGGTTAGTGTAAATTTCGCCGCCCGTTTCGGATATACGCATCAGGTTTTGTAAAGTTCTTTCGACTATAAAAACATTCTCGCCTTCAAAGCATATCTCGTTGCCGACGGAATGAACCGAGCACCCCGATAGCTTCTCAATGCGTCTTAGATTTTTATCGTTAACTCCGCAGATATTTAAAAGAGTCTTAGGATCTTCAATAACAAGATTCTGATTTTTAACCATATTCCGTACTTATACTATTTTTTTTTATAATAATCAAATTTATTTTTTATTCTGCGGTATCCTGTTAGTTTTTTTGGGGATTGACACATATGGAGCTGTACGCCGCGGCTACTCCCCGATAGAAATTCGACGCATATGGGCTACATACGCCGCGCCGCTCCCCGACAGAAATTGACACATATGCGACGCATCAATAACGCGCGACAATTGTCGTATAAAATTTGACACATATGTGTCAAATTGCCCTGCGATATAAAAAAGCCCCATATGCGTCGAATTTCTCCCCCGCCCAAAAAACCGACAGGATGGAGATATTAAAACTTGACTTTTTTGTTTAACGGAATTATACTTTGATTTTCTGAAATTAAATGATACGTTAATATCTATTTTAATTTTAGATGTTTCTATATTATTTTAGGAGATTGTTATGGTCGGGTTGCAGATGAGATTGTACTTGTTGTTGGGCGTTTTTTTTGGAATTATTTATTTTATCGTATTTACTTTAGGTAATTTAATAGGATTCGGAAACAATATTTTTTACTTGGGATTTTCATTAGTTATGATTTTAATTCAGTATCTTATGGGACCAAAAATGGTGGAGTGGTCTATGGGAGTGAAATATATTAACGAGGCGGACGATCCCGTTCTATACGGAATGGTAAAAGAGCTTGCCGAAACGGCTCGGATACCTATGCCTAAAGTCGGAATCAGCGCTCAGAATATTCCGAACGCTTTCGCGTTTGGACGGTCGCTGAGAGACGGTAGAGTGTGCGTAACGTCCGCTATCAGGGGACTGCTGAATGATAACGAAATGAGAGCGGTATTGGGGCACGAGATAAGCCACCTTAAGAACAGAGACGTTCTGTTTGTAACTCTATTATCGGTTATCCCCAATATTCTCTATTTTATCTCTATGAGTTTGATGCGCTCGCGAAATAACCGAAACGGAGGCGCGCTTGCTCTAGTCGGCGTAGCGTCGTTGCTTCTATATTTTGTATCGAACTTGCTGGTTTTATACGCTTCGAGAATAAGAGAATATTTCGCGGACAGAGGGGCGGTTGCGCTCGGAAACAAACCGGAATATTTGGCGTCGGCTCTGTATAAGTTAGTTTACGGATCGTCAAGAGTCGGCAGAGACGATCTGAGGCGAACCGAGGGGATGAAAGCGTTTTTTGCCAACGATCCTTCTCGGGCGAAAAAGGAGTTCGCCGACTTGCGACAGCTCGATATAGACGGGAGCGGAACAATAGATTCGGACGAATTGGCGAATCTAAGCAACCAAAAAGTGAAAGTCGGTCTTGGCGATAGAATCATGGAATTTATGAGTACTCACCCGAATATGCTGAAACGAATAAAAGCCCTTTCTGAGATAAGGTAGAGTTATATTTAATTTATATTTTTTTATTTACAAATTGACAATTAAATATTAAGATGATTTATAACGATAATAACTATGTATTTCGTTTGTCAAATCTATATCATAAGAGAGAAATATGCGTAAACGCCGGAGCAATAAAAAAAACGTCGTTTCAAAGAGCGATAAGAAAATTTTAAAAAAAGAGATAAAGAAAATTGTCGGCGCTTATAACAAATCTCCCCGTCAACAGATGGATTTGCTCAAAGCCGTTAACGAACTCAGTCAAAATTTTGTAAGATTGAATAGTAAGTCTGATATAGTTCCTATTTTAAACGACGTTGCGGCCGAGCTGGTCGGAACGACTACCGAAATCTCTTCCACAAAAGAGAAGATCGTTCAAAACAGCGCCATAAAGGTAATTTCAGAGTATATGCTCGCATATCTCAACGATATTGAGCGCGAGATAATAAACAGTTCCACTTCAAAAATGAAACTGCACGAAAAAATTAAGAAGATGATTACCGAATATTTGAACGCAAATTATTTTAAAAAAATCCTTATAGTTACAATAGTCGACGATATGATAGAATCGGTTTACGGCGACGAATACACTCTGTCAAAATATATTTACGAACAGATTTTTAATATGACCGAGAATAGGGAAGAACTGGAAAAATTCTTTATGATATTTCAGACTACGATAGATTCGACAGACATTCCGGATTTTAAAATTGCTTACCGTAAGGCGATTGTCGAAAATGAATATTCGCGGGATATTATCTGCGATATGTGGAAAAAGTTATATGAGTTTATAGGCGAAGATAACTGTCTAAAAATACGAAATTCTTTATCGATGTTTAAATCTAAGAAAACGGCGTATAACGAGGAGTTTATTAATCCTATCATATACGCCTTAAAGGACAGTAAAGAGTACCTCAACGAGGAGTTTAAAAAGATAGAGATAAATGGTAAAATTTATTACGGCGCTTCGATATCTACTCTTGAAGACGACAATACAAAATTTGAAAGATATGTGTCAAAACTCAGAAGTCTTGAGTTTACAGAAGAAGCCGATCTTTTATACAACTACCTTTTAAATAATATTTCGCTATTGACGGACAAGGTAATTTCTGAAAAATTTACCCGTTTAAACAGCGAACTTTTTGACGAGTTAGTGTGTCTTAATCACAATAAATTTTCTCAAACGCGCATAGGTCATATAATACTTGCCAATCCTACCGATAACATTTTCGATCCAAGCGGAAATATAAATTTTATCGTATCGATGGTTATGAAATCTATTTTTAAAATGGGAGAAGTTCTGTTAATAAACGACTTTGAATTTCAAGAATTTCAAAAAGAGATGTTGATCACTTTGCAACAAATGTCGAAGCTTCGCGACATTGAAACGGCTAATCATCAAGACAGGGTTACGGTTTATACCCGTATTTTAGCCGACGCTCTGAAAAAGAAAAAAGAAGACGGGACGCTTGAGCAACTTATTTTAAAGAATAAAATATCTTCCGACACAGATTATTACATAGTGGATAAAGAATACGTAAGGGACGTAGTTTATAGCGCGTCTTTGCACGATTTAGGTAAAGTCGGCATAGACGACGAGATTTTAAAAAGCACGAAAAAACTCAGCCATGACGAGTATGAAAAAATGAAAAATCATACGATATTTGGTCAGCAACGTCTATCCTCGATAGTAAGGATGAGCAGAAAAAAGTCTTTCCTCGTACTTGCCGCGGCTTTGGCGGAAAACCATCATGAAAAATGGGACGGCACAGGATATCCAAACAAAAAAAAGGGCTTTGAGATTCCTCTAAGCGCAAGAATTCTAGCGGTAGCCGACGTTTACGACGCTCTACGAAAAAAGAGAACTTATAAAGACTCGCTATCTCACGAACAGGCGATGAAAATAATCGTCGACGGTAAAAACAAGCACTTCGATCCGGTAATTGTCGATATATTTATAGAAAACAACGAACTTCTTGACGAGGCGTTTATAAAAAATAAAACCGAGACATATTAGACTCTACAACGCCGCAGTCTCTTTTATCATCTCGGAGAGCGTCGGATGCGCATGCATAACGTCCGCTAGGTCTTTTGCCGTCAATCCGCGAACCGCCGCGAGTTCTATCTCATGTAGAAGCTCCGTAACGTCGGGACCGACAAGCCAAGCCCCAAAGATTTTATCGTCGCTTTTATTTATAACCATCTTAACGAAACCGTCGCTTTTATCAATCGCGTTGGCTTTGCCGGACATTTTAAAAAAAAGTTTATTAATCTTAACGTCGGGATTTTTCTCCTTTGCGTTTTTTTCTGAAACGCCAAAACCGGCGACTTGCGGTTCGGTATAAACTCCGAAAGGTATAAAGTTGTAGTCAATCTTGAAAGGTTTACCTATTTTGCCTTCAATAAAGGCGATCTCTTCGACCGCCGTTCTCGCTTCGTCGTAAGCTACGTGAGCCAACGCCGGCGACCGGGCGACGACGTCTCCTATAGCAAAGATATTATTGACGGCGGTTTTCATCGATTTATCCGTCGGAATATATCCTTTATCGAGGGACAGGCCTATATTTTCAACGCCGATACTATCGGTATTAGGAGTTCGTCCCATAGCGGCTAAGACGTATTCCGAGCTAATCGATTCTTCTTTGCCGTTTTTAGTATAATGAACGACGTTTCCGGCGGCGGCGTTATCTATCTTTGTAAGAGACGCCGAGGTCGTTACTTTGATCCCCATTTTTTTAAACGACCTTTCGAGCGTTTTACCGCACTCCTCGTCCATGTTTGGCAGTAACGTCGGAAAATATTCTAAAACTGTAACTTCCGAGCCGAGACATTTGTAAATATAGGCAAATTCAACGCCGATAGCGCCGCCGCCGATAACTACGAGAGATTTTGGGATCTCTTCCATGAACAACGCTTCGTCGCTTGTTATAACTCGTCCGTTCGAATTTTTATTGGTCAAAAAACTTGCGAAGTCTTTATTTCTAGAACCGGCGGCGATTATCATATATTTTGCCGTTACGACTTGGTCGCCGATTCTTACTAAATTTTTATCTACGATTGTCGCGCTTCCGTTTACGACTTTTACGTTATTTTTTTTGAACAGATACTCTATACCCATTGTCGAAGTTTTAATAACCTCGTTAAGCCGGGTAATTATTTTCGATTTATCCGGTCTAACCTCCATCGCTTCTAAACCCGCAATTCCGCCGTTTTGGACAGTATCAATCATACTTGCGTTATGAATAAAAGCTTTTGTCGGAATACAGCCTGAATTGAGGCATACGCCCCCGATTTTATCCTTTTCGACGACGCAAACAGAAAATCCCAGCTCTCCCGCTCTTGCCGCCGCCGAGTATCCCCCGGGACCCGAGCCGATTATTATTATATCGTAATTCATATCCATATCCGTAATAAAAATCTTGACCCCATATTATACGATTATTTTAAATATTCAAGAGAATTTATAAAATTATTAGTAACTCGTCGTTTTTTTTTGGGGACAAATAAAATTGACACATATGGTATTAAGGAGAAATTGACGCATCTATGGTAAAAGTCAACGATAATCTTTGTTTTTTTTTAACATTTTAATCTATCGTCTATAAATACAGCCTCATAAATTTCCTTGTCAATAAATTTTTTCATAAGTTTATCC
>Ga0116183_1000324_pt1 | contig 56660 bp, 36 predicted proteins | sample AD_UKC078_MetaG_FD_89753 | JGI IMG/M metagenome (GOLD analysis project Ga0116183, IMG submission 89753) | Active sludge microbial communities of municipal wastewater-treating anaerobic digesters from USA - AD_UKC078_MetaG | ecosystem: Engineered > Bioreactor > Anaerobic > Digestate | place: USA...
CGCACAGAAAACTATCAACTGCTTCGTACCCGTGATGGAGGAAAAACATGGACAGAACTATACCCCATGACAGGTATGCGCCATATTTTTATGACCGACACTTTGGTTGGATATATGATTGTTCAAGAAAACACTCTGAAACTATTCAAAACTAACGACGGTGGAAATAACTGGCAATTGCTTAACCTTCAATTTGATTATGAAAGTGCATTGCTATATAATCCCATCAAACCCATTCTTTTTATTAACAAAAACGTTGGTTTTGTTGCAAACGTTAACACATATATGAAAACCACTGATGAAGGAGAGACTTGGATTGAAATGGACTTACCATATAACAGCGATGATGGTTACGAACTAGTGAATAATATTACATTTATTAATGATTCGGTAGGATGGATTGCAGCAAACACAGCAGGTAGGTGGGGGAGATTGTTTTATACCACAAATCAAGGGGAAATTTGGACGTTGTTAAGTCAAGAATTACCAGTTACTTCTGAGTTAGATGCTTTGAATAAAGACACGATTTTAATAACTGGATATCAGTTTGGATATTCTAATTATTTTGGATTAGCCTCAATAACTAAAGACAATTTCAATAGTTATTCGTGGTACGAAAATGACGTTATACCATGGCGAAAAGGAATTTTTATTAACGACACTACGGTTCTGTTTTACGGGTTAAACGACCAAAATGTTGGAAAGATTTGGACAAAAGGAATTGATGAAACAGAATTAATAGAAGATACTCTTTTCCATGGAACAATGTCTTTCACATCTGCATTTCGAACTCAGGGAGTAGTTTTTTTTCACCGCGGACAAACTATTGCAAAAAGAGTGGACACTACTTATGTAAGTATTCCTTCTGAAACCTTAACCCGAGAGAAATTAAATATATACCCCAATCCTTCATCCAACAAGTTGAACATTAAATTACCACACGAAGTAACTAATTATAAAATTGCCATAACAAACCTAACCGGACAAATTTTTTTACTCGATAATATAGAACAAACTGACAAACAAATTGATATATCTCGACTCACTTCGGGAGTCTATTTGATAACAGTAATAGCCGATAATAAACGATTTTGTGAAAAATTTATTAAACTTTAAAAAGCGTAGTCATGAAAAAAACAGTTTTATTACTTACAATTCAAGTTTTATTTTTTGCACTATATATTAGTGCACAAAAGGTGGTTGAGAACCGCTATAATCTCGGTTTAGCATACACAAAAAGTAATATTCCAAGAATTAGTTTTAATATTGCTTCAGACACAACCACAGGCAGTATCTCTGAAAGAGCCTTAAATATCCTGTATTCACGTCGTAATTACTTTAAACTCAATCCTACAGACAATTTTCAAGTTGAGCAAATTGTCCAAAGTCCTGTGGGAACGCATGTGTTGATACGGCAATTTTACAATAATGTAAAGATTAGTAACGCCAAAGGGGTGGTGAGCTTTAATCGTAATGATGAAATAGTTTGTGTATCACTCGATGGCAACGGCAAAAACCATACTATAAATACAATCCCCACCCACTCTTTTTCTGATGCTGCCGGCACTATTACAACCCGCTTTGCTCCTAAAACCATTCATATAGATGAGAGCAAAGCTGAACTTACGATACTACAGAACAGTGACACCACGTTTTTAACTTGGCAATTTTACGCTACTCCTCAAGGCGAACCAACTTACTGGTGTGCGGTCGATGCTCACAATCTTTCTATTATCGAGTGTGCAGATGCTAACGCTTATTACAACCCGACCACTGGTTCTGGAATGGTTTTTGATCCCGATCCGGGAAGCTATCTACAGTTAGGTAACCTGCCAGATAGCAACGATTTAAACTATTATCCCGTCAGTACATCATACAAACAAGAAAACCTAAATGGTTTAATTCAAGCTCCCGATGGTAAATGGCGTTTGCAAGGCGAATATGCTTATGCTATTGATAATGTAGAACCCTTTCGTGGATTAGCCGAAGAGAGTTCGCCTACCTTTAATTATACACGCAACCATCCGCATTTCGAAGAGGTAAATGTTTATTACCATTTAGATAAGCAAATGCGCTATATTCGTTCGCTAGGATTTCGCCCATCCTGGAATAGAAGCTATTTCCAAACAATGGATACGATAATATTATTTGATGCTCATGCACATATAAACAATTGTAATAGTGCCTTTTTTTTGTTCTAAATCACAAATAGTTGGCTTTAATGTGCCCACTTTTGATGTAGATTTAGGAGAAGATATGACTATAATTGGTCATGAGCTAGGACATGCTTGGCATTGCGCTTTTTTAGGTGGTAACATAGCATATTTTGTAGGCAATGAATTTGAGGGTATCGCTGAGGGTATCGCTGAATATTTTGGCTTATCTTACAGGCGTTCTAAGTCACTGTTTCAACCCAATAAACGGTCAAACTGGGCATCTAGCAGTGATCCTAGACCGCTTTCAGTATATAACACTGACACACTGATGTTCGACAGTTGGGATAATATTATATCATTTTTATCAGTTGAGGATTTTATGTTTGATTATTTAAGAGAACATCTCCGTTTTATCTATGTATCAGCCCTAATGGATTTGGAGTATCTTGATGCCACAAATCCTGAACTTGGGGTAAATTTAGGTCGTGATATTACTCACCGCCTGTTGTGTCAATCTATGCACTATATAACCCAAGCAAGCGACCATGTTTCAAACGTTTTAGCAATGTATCAAGCCGATATTGATTTGTATGATGGGGCACATCTACCACAATTGATTGAGGTTTATACGCACCGCGAACTTTTTAACCAAATTTTAACGCAAATGCCAGCCAGCAACCGTGTTAACGGCATTGCCATGGTTAACAGTGGCTTTGAAGTTCCAACCAACAGAACTCTTACTATTGACACTCTTTCATATTTTGTATTAAATGGAAATATTACAGTACAACCTAATGCCACATTAGTTTTCAATGAACAGACACGTGTTTTTAACCCCGGAAACCACACTATCTACGTCTATGGCACCCTACAAATAGCAGGAAACACCAAGTTACCTGCAAATATCGTTGTTTACAACGGTGGCACACTTTTGATAAACGAAAACATTGCATTTGCAAAACAACCTGGCACTACAATTACTATAAAGAGTGGCGGAAAAGTAGAGTCAAATGGTTTGGGAACATTGTTAAATATCACAGATGGTTGGGTTTTAGAACAGGGTACTGTTTTTGAAAACTTGGGCAACAGTAATAGAAATTATGGAGTTATACTTGAACCTACTACCGAGTTAACTCTGCTTAACACCACATTCATTAACACTAACGTACAAGGAATGGGCAATTTTACATTCGAAGAGTGTTCATTTACTTGTTCGGACCTTACAGTTATTGCCGAAGAAATTTCGGTTGATAGTTGTGTTTTCGACAGCTGTACAGTTTCTGCAAGCGTTCGTTCGTTAAATCCCACTTATGCAGAAATACAAAATTGCAGTTTTTTAAATGGAGAGGGGAATTATGCATTGCAATTGTCAGGCTACAATGAGTATAATGTATTGGGCAATTTAATTGAAGATAACGGAAATGGAGGTATATCTATTTCAAATTGTGGTTTACTAAATCCAAACGACTACCTTATAAGCGACAATGTTATTCAAAATAACAGCGGAGGCGAAGCGTTACGACTTTACAACTCATCAGCAATCATAACGGGTAATACCATAGCCGGGAATAGCCATGGAATAGGATTTTATCACAACTGTTTGATAAAATCATTTGGTGACGAAGAAGCTCCACAAACTATTTCCTACAATGGAAACGTACAAGTACAGGCTGTTGACAACAGTTTCCCTTGGTATTTTTCATACAACATTATTGAAGCTAACACTACTGACACGCTTATAAACTGTTTTTACAATACAGACAACGGAGGAACAGAAGAAAAATATGATGTAACAATGAACTGTTGGGCATCAGGCTTTGACCCTGAAACACAGCTTATTCCGTTCAAAAACTTTTTATGGTCACCAACTTGGGACTGTTTTACTATAGGAACACTTAATTATAATAGCCCAGCGGAAGAACTTATGCATGAAGGATACAACGCTCTGAGCAACAACAATATACCCACTGCAAAGCAAAATTTTGAACAGATAATAGCACAGTATCCGCAATCGCATTTTGCTAAAGCTGCTTTAAAAAGCTTGCGCAGTATTTATCATACTCAAGGCTATTCGTTGCAAGATTTTATGCAGTACTTAAACAATGAAACTGCAACAAGTAGCTCGTCTGAACTTCAGAAAATTACTGGTTATTTCCGTGCTGAAACCAACCTGTCATTAGGAGACAACCAGTCAGCACTCGATTTTTACCAATCTGTAATCGACAATTCAGACACTCCCGCCGATGAGATTTATGCTACCATTGACGCTGAATACGCAGGATTAGATATAGGACATAAAGCCGTGAGTATAAATACATTTACAAAAATGCTGTCAAAAACAGAAGCGCACAACAAAAAACGTAATATGCTACTTGACGGACTAAAAGTAAATAAGACACAAGACCTTGAAAATTCTGTTATCGAAGATATAGCTGATTTTACTGTTTCGCCAAATCCCGCTAAAAGTTTTATAGATATAACTTTCTCTACCGCTCCAAAAGGAAATACTACAATCAATATTGTTTCCATTGAAGGGCGTACAATTGCAAGTCAAACCATTCGGGAAAATTCGGAAGAGTTAAAAATATTCCGAATGATGTTGCCTGAACTTAATCACGGATTGTATTTGATTTCGGTAACTTTTGAAAACAATCTCAAAACTGTGAAGAAAGTTGTTGTAAAATAATTGATTACAAAGTAAAAAACAGTTTAACAAAAAGGGCTGTCTGGAAAAACAGATAGCCCTTTTTTATAGAGAAATAATATATTTTAAAACAGTTTGTCAATCAACTTATCATCAGCAAACTGAGGGATAGTAACATTTAATAGGGGCTGTTGCTTCATTGCGCGTTTAATTGCAAATACTGCTCCATCGTTTCTTGCCCAACTACGGCGAGATATACCATTGTTAACATCCCAGAATAGCATTGATTTCAGACGTCTATCGGCATCGTCTGAACCATCTAAAAGCATACCAAAACCACCATTTATAACCTCGCCCCAACCTACTCCACCACCGTTATGTATTGATACCCAAGTAGCTCCACGGAACGAGTCGCCAATAACGTTTTGAATAGCCATATCGGCTGTATATCTCGAACCGTCGTAAATATTTGATGTTTCACGATATGGCGAGTCTGTTCCTGAGACATCGTGGTGATCGCGTCCGAGAACAACCGGTCCTATCTCACCTGCTTTTATTGCTTTGTTGAAAGCTTCTGCAATGCGAATACGCCCTTCACTGTCGGCATATAAAATACGCGCTTGCGAACCAACTACTAACTTGTTTTGTTTTGCTCCATGTATCCACTGGATATTATCAGCCATCTGTTGCGATATTTCGTTGGGAGAAGTTTTGCGCAAATCGTCAAGAACCTTGGCTGCTATTTGGTCGGTTTTATCTAAATCGCTAGCTTTTCCGCTACAGCACACCCAACGGAATGGACCAAAGCCATAATCGAAACACATTGGTCCCATAATATCCTGAACATATGACGGATAACGGAAATTTATTCCATCTTCAGACATAACATCGGCGCCTGCACGGCTTGCCATTAGTAGAAACGCATTGCCATAATCGAACCAATAAGTCCCTTTAGCTGTGTGTTTATTTATAGCTGCTGCATGTCGGCGTAGCGACTCAAACACTTTCTCTTTAAACTCTTCTGGATTTTTAGCCATCATTTCGTTTGACTCCTCAAATGTCAAGCCTATCGGATAATATCCTCCTGCATAAGGATTATGCAACGAGGTTTGATCACTACCCAAATCAATATAAATATTCTCTTTATCAAAACGTTCCCAAACATCAACCACATTGCCTTGATATGCAATAGAGACAACCTCTTTGTTCTCTTTTGCTTTGCGTACACGAGCAACTAAAGCGTCTAAGTTGTCGATTACCTCATCGACCCAGCCTTGCGAATGTCGTGTGTGTACTGCTTTGGGATTAATTTCTGCCGTAACCGATATCACTCCTGCAATATTTCCTGCTTTTGGCTGAGCGCCGCTCATACCACCCAAACCACTTGTAACGAACAACTTGCCAGCTAGTGATTCGTTATTTTTTGCAATCTTTCTACCTGCGTTCAGAACTGTAATTGTAGTTCCGTGAACAATCCCTTGTGGTCCGATGTACATATACGAACCTGCGGTCATCTGCCCATACTGGGTAACTCCAAGTGCATTATATTTTTCCCAATCATCTGGTTTTGAATAGTTTGGAATCATCATGCCGTTAGAGACGACAACGCGTGGAGCATCTTTGTGCGATGGAAATAAGCCCATTGGGTGTCCCGAATACATTACCAAAGTTTGCTTGTCTGTCATCTCGGCTAAGTACTTCATTGTTAGCAGGTATTGAGCCCAATTTTGAAATACTGCTCCGTTTCCTCCATAAGTAATTAATTCACAGGGGTGTTGAGCCACTGCATGGTCTAAGTTGTTTTGTATCATCAGCATAATGGCTTTTGCTTGCAAGCTTTTTCCGGGATACTCCTCGATTGGTCGAGCATACATCTTATAATCAGGCATAAACCTGTACATATAGATACGTCCGTACTTTGCAAGCTCATCGGCAAATTCGAGAGCCAAAGTTGCGTGATGTTTTGGATCAAAATATCTTAAAGCATTCTTTAACGCAAGTTTCTTTTCCTCGGTGGTTAATATATCTTTGCGTTTAGGAGCATGATTTATAGTTGGATCATACGGTTTTGGCGAAGGCAACTCACTGGGAATTCCTTCAAGAATTTGTTCTTTAAATTGTTTAGTTTGCATTATGATATATGTTTTAATTTTCGAAATACAAATTTACAAAAATATTACGGAACACAGATAACACAGATTTAACAGATAATTACAGATTATTGAGCTAAAAGTTGAAGGAAATTTACTATTGGCTGTTAGCCATTGGCTTTTGGCAATTTAAAGTATTAATAGTGGTATTGTTTGAGTAAGATGTAAAATATTTTTTGTAATTTTAGGGTGCTAAACCGAAACCTGATACTATGTTTACAACTAAAAATATGACTAACCGGATAAATATTAAATTATATATTTTTCTGTTTTTTGTATTTAATTGTTTTAGTTTATTTTCAGTAAATCAGCAAGTTATAACTGTCGGGATTCAAGCTGATGCACCTCCTTTTGAATATTTATCAAACGAAAAAATTATTGGATTTAATGTTGATATTTTAAACGCTATTAATAAGCGTTTGCCAATAAAATTTGAATTTGTTCAAAAAAACTACTCGCAATTAAAAAATGATTTGATGAACAATAATATAGATATGATTCTTATGATGTATAAATCGGATGAGAATCTTTCTAATTTTCAATTATCTAAAACGTACAACAAACAGTTGATTTCGGTATTTCATCGTGCAAGTATCTCATTTGCAAACACTCCTATTGACCAATATGAACTTTTGACTGATATACCTGAAATTTGTGAATTAATCCATAAATCACAGGAAGGCAAATGCTTAGTAGTTTCTGAAAAAACGAGACGCATTTTTTTTTCAAAGCAAACAGACAAAGGCGCCGACTTATTTGTATTGCCAGAAAAAACAGGCTTACACTTGATTGAGAAAAATGAACTACACAATATTTGGAGTTACCCAATAAGTAATTTAAACATTGAATACGGCTTTGGATTTAATATAAACAACGACTCTTTATTTATGTCAATAAATGAAAGTCTCGAATATTTATTAAACTCGGACGAATACGATGCTATTCAACAAAAATGGTTTGGCCATGTTGACCCAAATATCGTATTAAAACCAACTTCCACAAACCCAATATATAAGTACCTTTTCGTGATAACCCTTGTTTTATTAGTTTTTGTTGTCTGCATAATGCTCAGACAAAATAAAAAACTAAAAAGCGAATTGGAAACAGAGAGACAACACAAAATAAAATTTGAAAACAACTTGAACGAAACAGAGTTTCGTCTGAACCAAACCATAAACGCAATAAAACATCCGCTTTTTATACAAAATTCAAACGGAGAGTTTATACTTTTTAACAATGCTTTTGTTAGCTTAATTGGCTTAATTAAAGATAGTTGCACTAACGAAAAAATAAATGAAGCCTTAAAAAACGATGATCAGCTAAAAAAACTATTACTAACAGAGCATGAAACATTTGCTAAACAAAAAGTTATTGGCGCAAATGGACAATTATATGTTTTTGAAATTAGCAAAACCACGTTTCAAAAGTCTGATAATCAATCAATATCATTAACATTAGCTCTCGACATCACAAAAAGAGATAGGGCGGAAAGAAGACTTGAACACGAAAGTGCACTGCTCTCATCAATTATTAACTCTATACCTGACTATATTTTCTACAAAGATAATCTGTTCAGATATATCGGTGCAAATACCGCATTTAAAAAGCATTACAATCTGTCGGATGAGGAGCTTATAGGAAAAACAGACTTTGAACTTTTCGATATCAAACAAGCTATTGAAAATCACAAAAACAACAAGAAAGTTATAGAAAGCAACGAGCCAACACGATTAGAAAGGTGGGGAATATTGCCAAACGGCGAAAGCGCTCTTTTAGATACGTTGATTGTTCCATTTCACAATATTGACGGAGAGACATTGGGAATTATGGGAATTAGTAGAAATATCACACATCAATATGAAATTCAAAAAGAGCTAAGAGATGCTAAAGTTAAAGCGGAAGATGGAGACAGGCTTAAAACACTATTTTTAACCAATATTAGCCATGAAATCAGAACACCGTTGAACTCAATTATAGGGTTTAGCGATCTATTGCTCGACCCAGATCTTTCAATAAGTCAAAGAGAAAACTTTGTTGAGATGATTAGGAATAGCGGCAACTCATTAATACAACTTGTAGATAACATAACTGATCTTTCCGCAATTGAATCGGGAAAAGTTGTTATTAATCAGTCGGAAACGAAGTTGTCTTTTATTTTTGATAACTTGATCAATCACTACGAAAAAATTATAGATAACCCCATTTTCAGTGATATCAAGTTGGTCAACAAATATACAGCCTCTATTGAAGAACCATCGTTTTATTTAGATGGTTCCAGGATTAAACAGATATTGTCAAATTTAATTGAAAATGCTATAAAACTTACACGCAAAGGAGAAATATTTATTGGCGCTGATATAAAAGAGGATTATATTGAATTTTTTATCGATAACCGTAATGCGATTATTGACAAATATTTACTCGAAGATATTTTTCAAACAAGTGAATTTAACGAAAAAATTAAAAATTACAGCAGTTCGGACTTAAACCTTATAATCACTCAAGGGCTAATATATGCAATGAAAGGCGAGTTTTATATAAACAGACACAAAACCGACACTGGCATTAAGTTATCTTTTACAATTCCTATCGATCTAAGCAAACAAAAAGCTGCAGAGGACGGTCTAAATAACGATAACGAGTATCTAAGTAACAAAACTATTTTAATAGTCGAAGATGACGAGAATAATTACTTATTTATAGAAGAGACATTACGCAAAACAAAAATGAAAACCATTTGGGCATCAAATGGTAAAGAAGCGTTAGAGCACATTTCAACAAATAAAGATATAGATATTGTTTTAATGGATATCAGAATGCCTATCATGGACGGTTACACTGCTACACGCGAAATCAAAAAAATTCGTCCACAAATTCCTATTATTGCGCAAACAGCTTATGCCGCTACGGAAGAAAAATCTAAAAGTATTGAAGCCGGATGTAACGCCTATCTTACCAAGCCAATAAGCTCAACGGCATTATTACAAACAATCTCAGAATTTTTGTAGATATGGACATTGGTTTAACTGCTCGTGCAATTTTGTTCTACTTTTATCAAAGAAGTTTGCAAGGCAAAAGCATTGGAGTTACAGAATTAGCAGATATTTTAGAAACATCGAAAGCCAATATAACTCAAGTAAACAAAACTCTTGCTGAAGCTGGATATATTGATTATCAACCATATAAACCAATATCGCTAACAAACAGCGGATTACAAAGAGCTGAAAAAATTTACCAAAGAATACTATTAATTGAAAGCTATCTGTTTAAAACTTTGGCTATGCCGTTTTACCAGTGTCGTTCGGAGGCATTCGCGTGGGAAACAGCAATTTTTAAATCAACGCTAAGCGAAATTAACAAAAAAATTGATATTAAAATAGGGTTAACTGGGGATATTATACCAAGCAAAAAGAACCTATTAAAACCAACTAAATCATTAAAGGCTGCCGATATTGGCAATATTGTTACTGTTCTATCATTTCGCGACCTTGACTCTATAAACAGTCTCTTTTTAGACGAACTGTCATTCATATATCTGAATACCATTGTATTAAAAGCAAAAGTTTCGGACACTATCGCTATTTTCTGCAACGATAGGAAAATAATTCTCCCTTATGATGTTGCTTCAAAAATCATTGTTGAACACAGATAAAATTGAGGTACAAGGTAAAAGGAGAAAGGTACAAGTGAAATCGCCCGTAGGGCGATACACTTGTCCCTTGTCCCTTGTACCTTGTACCTTTTAACTTATTTGCTCTGCAATCCAAACAGCATTCGTTGCAGCCCCAATTCTTAAATTATCGGCTACAATCCACATATTTAGCGAGTTAGGAAACGAATCATCACGGCGAATACGCCCCACATAAACCTTATCAGTCCCCGCTGATATTAAAGGCATTGGGTACTCATTATTCTGTGGGTTATCAAGTACAACAACCTCGGGAGCATTTTGTAAAAGACGCACAACTTCCTTAATATCAAACGCTTTGTTAAAAGTAATGTTCACACTTTCGGAGTGTCCTCCTGTTGTTGGAACGCGGACGGCAGTTGCAGTTATTGCTATTGAAGTGTCATTAAGAATTTTTCTCGTTTCGTTTACCAATTTCATCTCCTCTTTTGTATAGCCATTATCAGTAAACGAATCGCAGTGAGGTATTACATTTCCATCAATTTTGTAGTGATATGCCATCTCTCCTACTATACCGTTTCGCTCATTTTCCATTTGCTTTACAGCTTTTACTCCTGTACCTGTAACTGACTGATATGTAGATATAACCATGCGCTTAATTCCATACGCCCTATGCAACGGAGCAATCGCCATAACCAATTGTATGGTGCTACAGTTTGGATTTGAAATAATTTTCTGGTTGCCGTTCAATATGTCACCATTTACAGAAGGAACAACAAGTGGCACATCGCTCTCCATCCTCCAAGCCGATGAATTATCGATAACGGTAATACCTGCTTGTGCAAATTTTGGAGCCCACTCTTTAGAGACAGCTCCCCCAGCCGAAAAAAGAGCTATTTTAGGACGTAAACTAACGGCTTGTTTTATTCCAATCACACTATATTCCTTACCTCTAAATAAAATTTCCCGCCCAACGCTTCGCTCACTTGCAACTGGAACAATCCCGGATATATTAATTTTGCTACTCTCTAATACTTTAATCATCGTCTGCCCAACAAGACCTGTAACTCCCACGATAGCTATTTTTGCCATAATAAAACTAAATTTTATGATTTGTTTAATTTTTGTAACATCAGTTTTGAAATGACAAATATATGTATATTTAACGCAAATTAAATTGGGAAAGTTTTCTATAGATAAATTTACATCAAATTATCTTCTTTTTTAAAGTTATTGATTTGACGTGAGCAGCTAACTTTCTAAATTAATAAAAGTTTTATAACTATGTGTTTATTCGACAATTACACTAAAACATTAAACAGAGCTACATTTTTTGTTTTATTAATTTTTTGTATCCATATAAATACAAAAGCGCAAATAACCGATTCCTTTTCAGACGGAGATTTTACAGACAATCCCACATGGACAGGCGATACCGATAACTTTGCCGTAACAAATCCACACACTTCGGGAGATGGTTGTCTTTCTGCCACTACGGACGGCAATGTGTTGGGAAGCAACCCAAACAGCGGCAGCTCGGCTCTGTTCGTTGAAACCAACAGAGCATACGGCGAATGGCGATTTTCGGCAGCAGAGGGTCGTGGCTGGGCAGTCAGTGGCACAAACGATTTTTTTATTGTGTTAATATCTGACACAAACGAACCAGCGGCATTCAAGGGCAGCTTAAATTTCAACGGATATTATTTACGTTTCGATGGCAGTGCGTCAGACAAATTTATTCTCTATCGTCAACAAGCAACCACAAAAACAGCAGTTATCAGTACAGATTTTCCTCCTGGAGATGATGGGACATCGAGCATTCCAAGATCATTCAAGATTACACGTGAAGAAAATGGTTTGTGGACACTATCAATTGACAATACGTGGGATATAGTGTCAACGACGCTGCATGGCAGTGAAATTGATAACACTATCACAAATGGAAAATACTTCGGGATAGTTACAAATGTTAACTCTCCGTCAGCTACAAGAGTACTTTGGTTCGACAACCTGTACTGCGGAGATATTGTACACGATACAGAACCTCCCACAGTTATTGAAGCTACGGCTGAAAGTATAAACACTGCAACCGTTTTGTTTAGTGAGCCAGTAAGTAGCGCTTCTGCCCTGAATATCCAAAATTATATATTAGAGAACATTGGAAATCCCACTACAGTAGATTTTACAGATTCCTTTAACAATCAAGTAAAATTAACATTTAACCAAGATTTCCCTTTATCAGAATATATTGCCTTAACTATCAGTAATATAGCCGACTTGAGTGGTAATATAATTGAAGAGACCGCAATTCCTATAATTTATGCCATCTCGCAACAAGGAGACATTGTTATTAACGAAATATTTTTCGACCAAAATCCACCTGTTGGATTGCCCGATTACGATTTCTTGGAGCTATACAACCGAAGAAACTACCCTATATCAGTAACAGGCTGGAAACTCAGCATAGGAACTAAAACTATTACCTTCCCAAATTACACAATGGAAGCAAATTCTTATTTGATACTGTGTCCCGGTTCAGGCTATGAGGCTTATTCTCAATATGGTAAAGTTCTAACTTTATTGTCAACAACAGACTTAACAAATACTGGAAGGGAGATAGCTCTGCGAGATACAGCTAACCAATTGATACACACTATCACATATGATATTTCTTTTTACAACGACCCGAATAAAGAAGAGGGCGGATGGTCTATTGAGCAAATCGACCCTGACGGATGGTGTCAGCAACGTACAAACTGGCGTGCAAGTATCGACATCTCAGGGGGAACGCCCGGTAGGATTAACTCTGTTGATGCTCCAAATATCGATACAACACCACCAGCTATAAGTTCAGCATGGGCTGAAAATGTGGATAAAATTAAAATAATTTTCAGTGAAGAGATAACCCAAGAGTCAGCAAACAGTATTGAAAACTATAAACTAAGCCAAGATATTGAAATAGAATCTGTTGAATACAACGTAACGACAAAAAACGAAGTAACACTCTCTCTTTTAAATAACCTTGGCGATGGAGAAGAATATATTTTAACTGTCTCTAATATAGTGGATTATTGTGGAAACAAACTAATTTCAGAGAGCAAAGATATCGTTTACGCACTAACAGAATTTGGCAGTATAACTTTTAATGAAATAATGTGTAATCCTTCCGATCAACAGGGATTACAACAGTATCCTTATATAGAGCTATATAACAATGAAAATAATCATATTAGCTTGTATCAATGGAGCTTAAAATCAGGCTCAACAAATTACACATTTCCTGCTGTAACAGTTGAACCTAAAGGTTTTATAATCATCAAGCCTAACGATATTACTGATACTATTCAAAAACACGTTCCTGAAATTCCTCTCTTCTCTCAAACATTTTTATCAAAAAGTGGAAAAACTTTGGAGCTTTATTCAAACAATGGCGCTTTAATACATTGGGTATCATACTCAAACACGTGGTATAGAGACGAATACAAAAAAATTGGAGGTTGGTCGCTTGAACAAATTGACCCAACTAACTATTGCGCAGGATATTTAAACTGGATTGCCAGCAATAGTCAATATGGAGGAACTCCCGGACAAATAAACTCTGTAAACTCCTCATTAACAGACAATACTGTTCCCGAAATCATTTACCTGACAGTTGATAACGATAGTTGTATATCCCTACATTTCAATGAGCCTTTACTCTTTGCCGAACTGTTGGACAATACAAAATGGAATGTTGAGCCTATTGGGACTCCTAACACTGTTATCGCCAGCTCGCCTATGGGGAATATTATATCTCTGATATTCAACACATCATTTCAAAATAATGTTTTATACACCGTAACACCACCAATAATCAAAGATTGTGTTGGAAATGAAAAAGAGATATTGCCTATTTCATTTCAATTGCCACAACAACCAATTGAAAACGAGATAGTTATAAACGAAATACTGTTCAATCCTCTCAGTGGAGCAACCGAATTTGTGGAGTTGTACAATAGAAGTACTGTCATTTTTGCATTAAACGATATCTATATTACAAAATACGGTACAAGCGGCGAATTAGACGCTTTGAAAAAAGTAAGCGATTATGGACACTTATTATATCCTGACGACTATTTAGTTTTGGCTAAAACCCGTAGGCAAGTATATCAGTTTTATCCACATGTTGATAGTTTAAAAATAGTGGAAGTAACCTCATTGCCCACTATCCCAAATAGTTCGGGAAACGTAGTTTTACTGAACATGGAGGGGATTGTTATCGATCAATTTGAGTATAATGAAAAAATGCACTCTCCATTGCTAAGAAATGTAAAGGGTGTTTCACTTGAAAGGATTAACCCCGACTCAAAAACCCAAGATAATAACAATTGGCAATCGGCAGCAGAAGCCAACAACTTTGCAACGCCAACATATAAAAACTCTCAATTTAAGGCGCTAACCGGCTCCAACTCAAAATTCTCATTATCATCGCCAATATTTTCTCCTGACGGTGACGGGTTTGATGACTTTTTACTTATTAAATACAACTTCGAACAATCTGGTAATTCAATAAATATAAAAATTTTCGACTCAGATGGTCGATTGGTAAAAAATCTCGTCCAAAACTACTTTGCAGGCACAGATGGCGAAATTAAATGGGACGGCTCAGATGAAAACAATAAGCGCGCAAAAGTTGGACCTTACATTCTCTTTATCGAATATTTCGATACAGCAGGAAAGGTTACACATGAAAAAATTATTGTTACATTAGCGATTAAAAATTAGCAATTAGAAATTAGAAGTTTGAAAAATCACCAACAGGCTGAAAATCATATAACAAAAGATAGAATAAGAGACTACTATCACTTTTAACTTTACAAACTTTTAACTTTTAACTCATAAAGGTGAAAATAGCAATAATAGGAACTCGCGGAATACCAAACAATTATGGCGGATTTGAGCAATTTGCACAATATCTTTCATTAGATTTGGTAAAGCACGGTTTTGACGTTTGGGTTTACAACTCGCACAACCATCCTCATAAGGAGAAAAGCTGGAACGGAGTTAACATTATTCACTGTTACGACCCCGAAGACACAATAGGAACAATAGGACAGTTTATATACGATTTTAATTGCATCAGAGATTGCCGAAAAAGAGGCTTCGATATCATTTTACAGCTCGGCTATACATCAAATTCAATATGGCATCGCTTGTTGCCCAAAACACCTAAAATTGTGACCAACATGGACGGTTTAGAGTGGAAAAGGACAAAATATTCACCAATGGTACGCCGATTTTTAATGTATGCCGAAAAACTTGCAGTTATCTCATCTGACGTTTTAGTCGCCGACTCAGAGCCAATCCAAGAACATCTGCAAAAAAAGTATAAAAGAGAGTCTATTTTTATACCGTATGGAACTTTTCAATTTGAAAATCCTGATATTACAATCCTTTCAAAATACAGTGTCGAGGCAGGAAAATATTTTATGTGCATTGCACGAATGCAAAGCGACAACCATATAGAAGAGATTATTAAGGGCGTAAATATGTCAGGATGCACCTACCCCCTACTAATTTTCGGCTCAACAAAAAACCGCTACGGAAAAATGTTGAGAAAAAAGTATTCAAGCCAAACAATACGGTTTATGGAAAGCGAATACGACATAAATATATTAAACAACCTCAGATATTTCTGTTACGGATATTTTCACGGACACTCAGCTGGAGGCACAAACCCTTCGCTATTAGAAGCGATGGCTTCATATTCAATGATTTGTTCACACAACAACGTTTTTAACAAATCAGTATTAGAAGAAAATGCGATTTATTTCGATACACCACAAGATATCGCCTCACATATCAATAACGATAGATTTACAACAGATAAAGAGAAATTTGTTAATCAAAACCTCCTCAAAACCAAAAAGTTATACAATCATCAAAATATCTCAAAAAAGTATATTGATATCTTCGAAACGTTCATATAACAGTAAACTGTCAACTATTTGTTGCTTTCAATGCTACTAAGAAAAATAAAAATTGTATTTTCGCAGTCATAAATACAAACACCCAACATATATGTCGTTCATTAAAGATAAAGTTTTGTATGAGGGCTTAACATTCGACGATGTTGCTCTTGTGCCAGCCTACAGTGAAGTTCTTCCAAACGAAGTAGATATCTCAACCAAGTTCTCACGTAATGTTGTTTTAAGATGTCCAATAGTTTCTGCAGCAATGGATACAGTTACTGAGGCTGCCATGGCTATTTCAATGGCACGTGAAGGAGGAATAGGCGTAATTCATAAAAGCATGTCGATTGAACAACAAGCCAAGCAGGTTAAAATGGTTAAACGCGCAGAAAACGGAATGATAATAGACCCAATAACCATTGGGAAAGACAAAACCGTTAAGGACGCTTTGGACTTGATGAGTGAGTATAAAATTGGGGGAATTCCTGTGGTTGACCTACAAAAGAAACTAATCGGCATAGTAACAAACCGCGATTTGCGTTTTGAAACACAAATGAGACGTAAAATATCGGAGGTAATGACAAGCGAAAATCTCATTACAACAAAACAGACAGTTGGTTTGGAGCGTGCAGCCGAAATTTTACAAAAGCACAAAATTGAAAAACTTCCTGTTGTTGACGAAAACAACCAATTAGTTGGATTGATAACATATAAAGATATAACCAAAGCACAATCACGTCCAAACTCGTGTAAAGACGATTTAGGTCGATTGCGAGTAGCTGCCGGTGTTGGTATTACCAAAGACTCTTTAGAACGAATACAAGCCCTAGTAAGCTCTGGAGTAGATGCTGTAGTTATTGATACCGCTCATGGTCATAGCAAAGGCGTTATAGAACTTTTGAAAAAGGCAAAAAAAACCTACCCACATGTCGATTTTGTTGTTGGAAACATTGGAACGGGCAAAGCTGCATTAGCCTTAGCAAAAGCGGGCGCCGATGCCGTAAAAGTTGGCATTGGACCTGGCTCTATCTGTACAACACGCGTAATTGCAGGCGTTGGCATTCCACAACTATCGGCGATTTATGAAGTTGCCAAAGCTCTTGAAGGCGCTGATATCCCCGTAATTGCTGATGGAGGCATAAGATACAGTGGAGATATCGTTAAAGCATTAGCAGCTGGGGCAAATTCAATTATGGCAGGTTCACTATTTGCCGGAACAGAAGAATCTCCCGGAGAAACCATTATATATCAGGGACGTAAGTTCAAATCGTACAGAGGCATGGGTTCTATTGAAGCAATGCAACAAGGTTCGAAAGATCGCTATTTCCAATCAGAAGCAGACGACATAAAAAAACTTGTACCCGAAGGTATAACAGCACGAGTACCATACAAAGGCACACTATCAGAAGTTATATATCAATTAATTGGCGGACTAAGAGCAGGTATGGGCTATTGCGGTGCACCCGATATCATAACTTTGAAAAAAGCAAGTTTTGTAAAAGTAACACAAGCCGGTGTTAATGAGTCACATCCACACGATGTTTCAATTACCAGAGAAGCTCCAAATTACAGCCGTACCGACTTTTAATACAATAATAAAAAGAACAAGACGTTAAAGCGATGTCTATATATAAACCAAGTGATAAAGAAAATATCAACAAAATCTTATAAACATATGAAAAAATTATTTTTCTTACTACTCTTATCAATGCCACTTCTTATTGTGGCACAAAACCCAGTATTGTTAAAAATTGATAATAAAAACGAAGTTACACTTGATGAATTCAAACGTATCTATCTGAAAAACAGCACAAAAGACGACGAGTTGCTTACTCAAGAGGCTATCGAAGATTACTTAAATCTATTCATCAATTTCAAGCTAAAAGTATATGAAGCTACTCAGCTTGGAATGAACCAACAAAAAGAGTTCACTAATGAGCTAAAAAAGTATCGCGACCAATTAGCCGAACCATATTTGGTTGATCAAAGCTATTCAGAACAACTATATAAAGAGGCTTACGAACGAATGTTCAAAATTGTAAGAGCAAGTCATATTCTATTACAATTGCCACAGTCACCAACTCCCGAAGATACACTAACAGTGTATAATAAAGCCATGGAACTGAAAAAGAGAATCGAAGGGGGAGAACCTTTCTTTATAATAGCTTTAAAATACTCACAGGACCCAACATCAAAGCAAACCCTCGGACAAGTAGGTTACTTTTCATCGATGCGTATGGTTTACCCATTTGAAAATGCTGCCTATAATACACCTGTAGGACAATATACGGACCCTATTAGAACTCAATTCGGATATCATATAATTCATGTTACCGACAAAATAGACATACAAGGACCGATTGATGTGTCGTATGTCGCTGTGCGCAATAAAAAAGAGGATCAAGGTAAAGAGACAAACACCGCTTTAGAAAAAATAAATGCTGCTTACGACAGCCTTTCCAACGGTGTTTCAATTGAAAGAGTCGTAAGACTATTTACCGAAGACAAAAATAGTCTGCCAAGTAACGGTTTGATACGACAACATGAAGCTGGAAGAATGTTTCCTGATTTCGACTCTGTTGCATGGCGTCTTAATGAAAATGAGTTTTCTAAACCATTTTACTCCCCACTAAATAATGCATGGTTTATTGTTTATGTTAATAAAAAATACGAAAACCCAAGCTATGAAGAGGCTCTCGACATGATTAAACGAAAAATCGACAGAATGCCACATAGCTATATGAAATCCAAATCATTGGCAACAAAACTAATGACCGAATACAAAGTTGAAAGAGAGACACAAGCCTTTGATATTGCGGTTGACACTTTAGCCGAAATACATAAAAGACAACAGCAATACTCAGAAGAAGCCGATGAGTATATGAATCAACCAATATTGATAATTCAAGATACATTTAAAATAGCTCAAAGCGAATTTATGAAATTCATAAGCAAAAAAATAAAGCTAAAAATCGACGATATGAAAGGATTGTGCGAAACAAACTGGCAAGAGTTTGTTGAACGTTCAATAATAAAGTACGAAGACCACATCCTACCCGTTAAATATCCAGAATTTGGATACACAATTCAAGAGTATCACGATGGTATTTTACTTTTCAATATAACAGACAGTTTAGTATGGCAAAAAGCCACATTAGACACCACAGGGTTAAGAAATTTTTACGATAAAATATCTCACAATTACATGTGGAAAGATAGAGCCAATGCTCTTTTAATCACTGCAAATAACCCAACCCTAAAAGGAAAAATAGAAAAAGCTATAAAAGGTGAGTTAAAGAAAAACGGTAAAATAACAGAAGATTTTGAACTCCGGATGCAAAAACAATTAAAAGACAGCACTTTAAAAATAAATACCGAAAAACTTCTTGTTGAAAAGGGAGTAAACGATTTTGTTGATAAAGCTGGATTCACAAAAGGTTTTAGCATTGTAGATGAAAGCAACAACAAGATTATTTGGTGTTACATCTCAGAAATTGTTCCAAGTTCGCCTAAAGAACTGCGCGAGGTACGTGGCTTAGTTACTGCCGAATATCAAAACCAACTTGAAAAAGAGTGGATCGACTCATTAAAAGCAAAATACAGCGTTGAAGTCAACAAATCTGCACTCGATGAGTTATTAAAAAAATAGAAAAGTAGAAACAAAAAATGAAATTTGGAAATTTTGTTTGTCACAAACTACCGATTGTTATTCTAATAGTCGGTAGCCTGTTTTATGGATGCGACAAAAAACAAGATAGTAAAACAAGAACAGAACTAGCGCGTTTTGAAGGTGAAGTACTTACTCTTGAAGAAATTATAATTCCAAAAAACTTAAGCCAACAAGATAGTATAGAGTTTGTGAAAAAACAGACTAACGAATGGCTTATCCGCCAAGCATACGCCAAAAAAGCTTTTGAAAATATTGACGACAAAGACCAAATTTTAGAGCAAAAAATAAATGAATATAAAAAAACACTGTATATACACGAATACAAACAACGACTATTAGAGCAAAAAATAGACACTATAGTTTCTTTACGCCAAATCGAAGATTATTACAATAAGTATGGAGACGAATTTCGACTAACAAATCCACTGATTAAAGCGTGGGTTATTATAGTTCCAGTATCAATGCCAAACTTAAACCAATTAATGCAATATCTACATTCAGACAACGAGAGTGTTATTGGCGATCTAAAAGAGTTATGCTTTAGTTCGGCACGATATTATAATTTCAATGATGATTGGCGACCTTTACATAATCTTTTAAACGAAACCTCACTTACAGCACAAACAATCAATAACGATAATATCTACAAAGGAAAAATATTTAGTATTAAACGTAACGAAATAGAATTATTAATAAAAATAAATAACCATTTAAAAACAGGTGATAAACCACCAATCGAGTCAGTATCAAAGCAGATAAAAGAGATTATCATTCAAAAGCGTAAAGAACTATTTTTTAACCGTTTAGAAAACGAACTATTACAAAGTGTTTCAGAGCAGAATAAGTAAAAATATATAAACTTATGATATACAGAGTACTAATAACATTAATTGCAACCATAGTCACCTTCCAAACCAATGCTCAAATTGGTAAAGTATTAGATGAAATTGCTGCTGTAGTGGGCGACAAAATTATACTTAAAAGTTTTATTGAGGAGCAACGCATTCAGTTGCTTCGTCAAAGATATTATTCCGATAAAGATTTACGCTGCGAAATTTTAGAGGATCAACTTTACACAAAGTTACTAACAAATCAAGCTGAACTCGATAGCGTGGAAATATCTGACAGAGACGTTGAAACAGAACTCGAAAGACGATTGGCATATTTTATAGAAGAGTTAGGAGGAGAGCAGAAAATTGAAGAGTACTTCAATAAGACAATTATTGAGTTAAAAGAAGAGCTTAGAGGTACAATTCGCGATCAGATGATCAGCCAAAGAATGCAACATACAATCACACAAAATGTTACTGTAACCCCAACAGAAATAAGACGTTTTTACGAAACCATACCAAAAGATAGTATCCCTATCATTCCAACTACATTTGAGTTTCAGCAAATTACTAAATATCCAAAAGTAGAAGAGCTTGAAATTCTTGCAGTAAAAACAAGGTTGGAAGAGTTTAAGGAACGAATATCAAAAGGTGAAAACTTTGCAGCCTTGGCGGTACTTTATAGCGCTGACGAAAACACAGCAAAACGAGGAGGAGAAATAGGTTACGTTGGTCGTGGCGACCTTGTTCCCGAATTTGCAGCAGTAGCTTTCAAATTGCAGAAAGGAGAAGTTTCAAGAATTGTAAAAACAGAATATGGATACCATATAATACAAATGATTGATAAAAAGGGTGAAAAAATTAATGTTAGACACATTTTATTAACACCGAAAATTAAACCTGAAGAAAAGGTTGCAGCATACGAATTTTTAGACAGCGTAAGAAATCTTCTACTTGCCGACTCTCTAAATTTTGAGGATGCCGTGGCTGAATACACTGACGACAAAGACACAAAAAACGGAGGTGGATTTATTCTTAATATGAAGGACAACTCTATTAGATTTGAACAAACTCAAGTTCACTCATCAATTGCATTCGCAGTAAAAGATAAACCTGAAGGATACATTACCGAACCCTTTGAAACTACTGATCAAAACAATAAAACTGTATATAAAATTGTAAAAATTAGGAGAAAAATAGAGTCTCATCCTGCCAATCTCACTGACGATTATCAACACATTCAAGAGATGGCTTTAAACAAGAGAAGAGAGGAACATATTGGTTCTTGGATAAACGATAAAAAATCATCAACTTATATAAAAGTAGGAGAAGAATATCATAATTGCGATTTTCAATTTCCATGGATAGACTCCGAAAAAGAGTAACCTTAATACAATTATGTAACTGCACATTATGGACAAACAAAATGAAATTAAAAGATTGAACTCATTATACGAGTCAATGAAATCTGAAATACATAAAACTATTTATGGACAAGAGGAGGTAGTACAACAATCGTTGTTGTGCCTGTTTACAGGAGGTCATGCTCTACTTGTAGGAGTTCCCGGACTCGCAAAAACCCTTTTAGTAAACTCGTTGGCAAAAGCTATGGGATTAACATATAAAAGAATACAATTTACGCCCGACTTAATGCCAAGCGACATTATAGGCTCAGAGATATTAGACTCAAATCGTGAATTCAAATATATACAAGGACCTGTTTTTACCAACATACTTCTGGCAGACGAAATCAACAGAACCCCTCCAAAAACACAGGCAGCGCTACTCGAATCTATGCAGGAAAAGGCTGTTACTGTTAACGGTGTTCGCCACGAATTGCCAACTCCCTTTTTTGTGCTTGCAACACAAAACCCTATCGAACAAGAGGGAACATATCCCCTACCCGAAGCGCAATTAGACCGCTTTATGTTCAATCTGCTACTCGACTACCCTTCGTATGAGGAGGAAGTTGAAATAGTTAAAAACACAACTATCGATTTTAATCTAAAAACAAATCAAGTACTTACATCTGACGACATAGCTTTTTTCCGTACATTAATTCCACAAATCCCTGTAACTGACCACATTGTACGCTTTGCAGTTTCAATTGTAGAATTAACACGACCCGGTAAAAGCAGCAAGTCTCACAAAATGGCAGAAGAATACATATCGTGGGGCGCAGGACCAAGAGCCTCGCAATACTTAGTAGCAGGAGCAAGAACTCATGCCGCACTTAATGGTAGATATACTCCCGAAATGAGTGACGTTATTGCTATTGCTAAACCTGTCTTGCGACATCGTATCGTAAAAAACTTTAAAGCCGAAGCCGAAGGTATCTCAACTGACAATATTATTGACGAGATTATCGAAACAGTAAAAAAAGAGATGGCTAAATAATATATTCATCTGTGTATAAAGATATTATCATAGTTGTCCTACTCTTTATCACAATGCCACTATCGTTTGTATTGGGACAGGAACCTGCTTCAAAAATAGATTTGAAACAGGCGAAGTCAATGAATTACAACGAAAAAATTGCCAGCGACGCACGCCGATTAATTGGAGATGTTATTCTTCAACAAGAAGACGTAATGATGTATTGCGACAGCGTTTATCTCTACACCATTGATAATAATATAAAGGCTTTCAGTAATGTTAGACTGCAAAAAGGAGACAGTATCGAAGTAATTAGCAACGTTCTAAATTATGCAGGGAATATCAAAAGCGCCCGATTTAGAAACAATGTTATCTTAAAAGACCAAAGTGTTGCTGTTTATACCGATAGCTTAAATTACGATATAAAATCTAATAGAGCATACTACTTTAACGGAGGGAAAATTATTGACAGCACAGCTACCCTTATAAGCAAAACAGGATACTATTTTGCAAACGAAAAACTATTCTTTTTTAAAGATAATGTAGTTGTTGAAAATGAGGACTATAAAGTTTATACCGATACACTAAAATATAACATCAACACAAATATCGTTAGTTTTCAAGGTCCAACCACAATAGTTGGAGACACCGCCACATTATATTCTGAAAGAGGCTGGTACAATACAAATACAGGAGAAGCTAAAATATGGCAAAATGCTCAATATTCGAACTCGGAACAAATAATGTATGCTGATACAATTTTCTACGATAGAAAATTAGAGTTCGGACAAGGATTTAACAACATAAGGCTTTACAGTTTAAAAGACAGTATCATTCTATCATCTGACTATGCATATTACGACCGTATAAAAAATACAACACTTTTAACCAAAAACGCTGTAGTAACACAAATCTACCAGAATGATTCTCTATTTTTGCATGCCGACACTATTTTTACAAAAGTCGATAGTTCAGAAGCAGGCTCTTTTCGTGAAATATTTGTTTACCATAAAGCACAATTGTACGGTAAAAGCCTTCAAATGAGATCTGATTCAGTTGTTTTTTCCCTACGAGACTCTGTTATTCGCCTATATTTCGACCCGATAATATGGACAGACAGTAGTCAATTAACAGCTAATCAGATAAATATAGCCATAGTGGACAACGACTTACGAGAAGTCCACCTACTGGAAAACTCGCTAATTGTAATGCCACACGATTCTGTACATTATGATCAAATTAAAGGTCAAAAAATAATTGGATACTTAGATAATAGGCAGTTGCATAAAGCAAATGTTGACCGTCGTGCAGAAGTTATATACTACATCATTGAAGACGATGATATAACAAGTATGAACTCATCACAATGTCGAAACATCGAAATATATTTCGATAGCGGAGAAATCGATCAAGTTATATTTATTGATACTCCTACAGGAAAAGTAACCCCTATCGAAGACCTCAGCCCTAATGCCAAGTATTTCAAGAATTTTGGATGGTACGACTATCTAAGACCTAAAAGCTTCGATGATATTTTTATCTGGAAAGAGAGATAAGCAATTAACAATGCGGTGCACTGAGCGCAGTCGCTACGTACTGAGCGTAGTCGAAGTGAAGTGTGCAATGAGCAATGTGTAATGCGCAATGGAGTGTACTGAACGAGATCGAAGTTACCGTCATAAGTTCCTTTGTGGTGGCTTCGACAAGCTCAGCCACCGGAAAAAGTCACTGAGCCTGTCGAAATATAAATACAACAGCCATTGGCTATATTGCGTGTTTCCACACGTTTTTATTTCTCTTTTTGTTTTAATTGTTCTTCCAATTGTTTTATTCTTCGCTTTAATCGTATTGAGTCATAACAAGTAGTCAGAGCACCAGCTACGAAGCCTATAATAAGTAATAGATTTGAGTTCGTAAAATGGATTATACGAAGAAATGCACCCACAAGCACTGTAAACGCTGATAATGCGTACATCACATTAATTATCAAGTTGGTTCTGTTAGTCATATTTATAATTTTTAGCTTAATTGCTAATTGCACATTGCTTATAAACCTTTTCCGTATTTATCGAGTATTACCAACATCGGAACATTAAACCTGTCGCTGCCACGTGGATTTGGATTTTGCGGGTTGGCTGGCATATAAACTTTTCCTGCCAATGCAATGCGACCATCACTAAGAATAATTGCAGACGAGAAGTCTGAAGTTGACGGCAATGCTGTTGCTATTTTTTGCGGCATAAGTACATCAGGTGCATCTTTACTTCCAAGTTCACGCTGGTATTCCATTTCTAAATTTTTGCCAACAATGGCATACTTTGCCCTTGTAACAACTCGCCCACTTAAAATTGCAAGATTTGAACCATACAACAAAACTTTTTTGTTTTCTAACAGTAGCAACCCATTGGTGTTTATATTTGGTATAGTATTGGCTTTTGTGGCGCTACCTGCGCTTGAAAGTTGTATAAGTCGTGTTTCTGATGTTCCTAAATACTCTTTTCCATAACTGCACATATAAACGTAGGTAGATCTGTCAAACTGAACAATATCTTGTGTAAAGAAGTTTGGTGGGACGGTTATACCCACTCTCCACATTACTTTCCCTGCAGATGAAATTTTATAAACTATTGGCGTATATGTTCTCATATTATTTCTGTACTCTTTTCCAAGAACTAAAATAGTATTATCAGAACAGACTATAACTTTGGTCGCCTCTTCATTTACCTCTGTTGCAATTGGGGTTGACCAAACATACACCTCATCATTTGCATCTATTTTATGAACTATAATGTTATATTTTTTGTTTTCTCCAATCTTTGTGTGAGCGGCAGCAACAAAATTTTCTTTTGGCGATATGTCGCTTAAAATTGTATTATAAACACTTGCGGTGGGGCTTTTAGACTCTACCCTTCCTAATGGATTTATCTTTAAATAAAACGGATTGTATTTATTTTTGTCGTAGGTTGTACCGTATAACTTAATGCTTTGTCCAGCAGTAATTACAAGGTTTTTTAAATCCCAAATCGGAAAATCTTCGAAAAACTTATGCATCAAAGGTTCGCCTTTTTTATCGTAACGACCAAAATATGGTATAGATTTAGAATAATCTTCGGTTGAAGCTTTACCAATAAGATATATCTCTGTGTTCGCAGCTTCAGTTATTCCAACAATATTGTTGTGAACATAAGACTTATTCAAAGACGGATAATATGATATGCCTGTTTGAGCAACAAATTGTGTTGGAACTAAAAATAAACAGGTAGCTACAAAAGCTATTAGGGTATTGCTTCTATTACGATTCATACTTATAATTATTTACGCCATAAAGATAGATAAAAAATTCTATTGAATGCAAATTTTATTTATCAGTTTAATAAGCGCAAAAAGAAGTTTATAAACGGTTTTTAAAATTTAATAAAATATTATTTCTGATTTAAAAACTCCATTGCCTTATTAACTAAGTTATAGCTTCCTATGTATAAAGGTGTTCGTTGATGTATGCTCTCGGGTTCAATGTCAAGAATACGTTTAGCGCCATTTGTTGCGACGCCTCCTGCCTGTTCGACGACCCAACCCAGCGGATTACACTCATACATTAACCGCAATTTTCCACTTTCGTTTTTTGCAGTAGCAGGATACATAAATACTCCCCCTTTCAACAAATTGCGATGGAAATCAGCAACTAACGAGCCGATATATCTTGCTGAATACGGTCTGCCTGTCTCTTTGTCAGGTTCTCGGCAATAGTCAATAAATTTCTGTACACCTGTATTAAACGAGTGGTAATTTCCATCATTTATGCTGTATATTTTACCGTTAGCTGGAATACTCATATTAATGTTAGACAAACAAAACTCTCCTATAGATGGATCTAAAGTAAAGCCGTTAACACCCGAACCTGTTGTGTAAACTAACATTGTTGACGACCCATAAACTATATACCCCGCAGCAACTTGTCTGTTACCCGGCTGTAAAAAATCTTTTAGCTCGGCAAGTCCTCCGCGTGGCGAAAGTCTCTTGTAAATACTGAATATTGTGCCTATTGAAACGTTCACATCTATATTTGAGCTACCGTCTAACGGATCAATACAAACAATGTAATTGCCATCTTTTGACATTACATTGTCGAACGTAACTATTTCACTATTTTCCTCTGATGCAACTCCACAAACTTCTCCACAAGCACGCAATGCTTGTATAAACTGACTATTGGCAAAGACATCAAGTTTCTGTTGACTTTCTCCCTGTGTGTTTATTACACCAATATCACCCAAAATATCCACAAGACCGGCCTTATTTACCTCACGGTGGACAATTTTAGATGCTATTCCAATGTGTTGTAGTAATCTCGAAAATTCGCCTGTAGCATGGTTATAATCAGCCTGACACCTGATAATAAACTCATTAAGAGGCATTCCTAAATACGCTTTAATCGTGGCCATTTGTTTTTTATTTTTATGTTATTATATATATTAATTGTTACTAGAAAAATGTTAGGGCTAATTTACTATTTTTGTGGCAATAAACCATAGTAAATAGCTTTATTTATAATATATTATGTCATGGTAAAAGGTAAAGTGGTCAAAATCAACAAGTTTGGTGGAGCAAGTGTATGCAGTGCCGACGCTGTAAAAAAAGTTGCAGAGATAATTCGTTCTATTGATGGAAAGATAGTTGTTGTTGTATCTGCAATGGGAAAAACAACCAATAATCTCGAAAAGGTTGTAAATATGTGGTTTAACAACGACATGACTTTTTGGAGCCTATTTAATGAGATAAAAAACTATCATCAGAGGATTATTGACGAACTTTTTGGCAATGGGTGCGAGCTGTTTTTTGAGGATTTCAAAGAACTTGAAGAGTTGCTTACCGAGTCGCCATCATTAGACTATAACTTTGAATATGATAAAATTGTATCGTATGGCGAAATTTTATCGACAAAGATAGTTTCACAATATTTGCAAAAAACAACACGCGATGTCAGATGGTTCGATATCAGAAAATTACTGAAAACCGATTCTGTGTTTCGCGAAGCTACTATCGATTGGGAGCTAAGCTCTACTTTAGTTCAAAAATCATTTACATTCAACTCATATAGAGTAATTGTAACACAGGGATTTATAGGAAGTACTCTCAGTAACTTAACCACAACATTGGGTCGTGAAGGTTCAGACTATACTGCGGGCGTTCTTGCGTGGATACTTGACGCTCAATCGGTTACAGTCTGGAAAGATGTTCCTGGCATAATGAATGCCGACCCAAAATGGTTGCCCGAAGCCATTACTCTTGAACAACTATCTTATTCTGAAGCTGTTGAACTATCATTTTACGGCGCAAAAGTTATACACCCAAAAACGCTAAGACCGTTACAACAAAAAAATATACCGTTGTATGTAAAATCGTTTATTGAACCAACTCTTAAAGGAACAATAATTCGCGATTTAATAACCGAACAAAACACTCCCTTTTACATTCGTAAGGAGAACCAAATTTTGGTAACCCTTTTCCCACAAGACTTTACGTTTATGGCTTACAACAACATTACTGCCATTCACGACATTTTTTATAAATATCGTCTGAGGATAAACCTTATACAGATGTCGGCTTTGAGCTACTCCGTCTGTTTCGACAATAAACCTGAAATATGGAACAAAGTAAAAAACTCGCTGTCAAAACTTTATAAAATAAAGTATAACACCGCTGTAGAGCTAATAACCATCAGGCATTATAACGATGACACTATTCAGAATATAACAAAAAAAGGAAAAGTGTTCTTAGAACAGAAAACTCGCGTTACTATACAGTTTGTTATTTCCCGAAAAGTTGAATAATTTTGTTTGCAAGGACTGTAGAGAGCTTAATATTTGATTCATGCGTCCAACCTGCAATATGAGGCGTTAGCACAACTCTGTCGGATTTACACAACCACTCGAAATCGGGGTTGACAGACGACAAGTTCTCAAACGATATTTGCTCATATTCAAGAACATCGAGACATGCGCCACTAACTTTTCCGATCTTCATTGCTTTTACTAATGCGCTTGTTTCTAGTACTATGCCACGAGAAGTGTTAATTATATATGCTCCATCTTTACAACTGTCAAAGAAATGTTGGTTTACCATATATTTGGTTTCAGGTGTCAAAGGGATATGGAGACTAATAACATCTGATTGTTCACATATCGTTTCAAAATCAACCTCTTGTACATAATGTGGAGCATAATTAGTTTTGTATTTATCGTAAGCTAATATTTTGCATCCAAATCCCAACAACTTTTTAGCAAAAGCGCTTCCTACATTCCCAAATCCAATTATACCGACGGTTTTAGAGCCTAATTCTATTCCACGGTTCTCCTCTCTTAGCCACTTTCCGGCTCTAACCTCTGAATTAGCTTTAAACAAATTATTAAACAGTGACAAAAGCATTCCTATAGCATGTTCCGCAACGGCATCGCTATTACCTTCAGGGCTATTCAAACAAACTATACCACGCGATTCGGCTGCTTTAACATCTATACTTTCCATTCCAGAACCAACACGTCCAATAAATTTAAGCCTCGTGGCATGATCTAAAAAATCTGAATCTATATAAAACTTACTTCTAATTATACAACCATCATAGTTTGATATAATAGCCAAATAGTCCTCCTTGCTCTTCATTGATGTTAACTGATCGCATTTAAAACCAGCTTCTTCCAATAATTTAGGCAACAGAGGGTATGTTGAATCTATAAATAAAATATTCATATTTGGCTAATTAGAAGTGTTAAACGTTTCAATCGTGAACCTGAAAGTTAAATACAACTTTATCAATTTACAATTAAAACACTGAGCGCATGGATTAAACGAATTATTATAAATGGAGATTAGTCCGAACCATTAGGGGCTAAATTATAACCATATTCGATAAGTAATTCGTCTGCAAGATATTCATCGCTAAAACAATGCATATCGGCAACGCCATTACTAATTAGGTCGTAAGTTATGGAATCATAAAACTTGCCTAAAGCCTCTTCGTAAGTTAAACCAGCTTGCTCGGCAAACAGCCTAACTATGCGGGCATATTTCTTTTGTAATATTATAGGATTTGCTTTCATTGCTATAAATTTAAAGATGATTGAAAGTGCAAATACTTGTCAATTATATCTTGCGAAGTGATACATACTTGATGATTCGGTTTCGTAAATCGCAGTCGGTCAAGAGCTTGCTCGCTTGTATATATACCAGAAAAGTATAAATCAACGGTATCAAAAACTTGATCATCAGCTATACCACCCTCTACTATATCATATTTTTTATATGCTAAACCTTTCCGACATGCCGTTACAAAGTCGAGCCACTCAGCATCGTAATGAGTAAATATTTTGTGTGTGCAATTATCTCGGTCATCATCGAGTTCATAAATGTTTAGAACAGCCGTTTCACCACGCTTTAGAAAACGTTCGCCGTAAAGCTCTGCCTGTAATCGAATTGGCGTAAGATAAAAACCTTTGCCAAAATCAAGACATGGGCGAGAATACGATAAGTTGGGTTTACGTATTTCTAATGTAGATGTGTGATATAATATCATGCTAATACTCCCCTCTTTTGCATAAGAGATACCAAATCCTCAACAATGTATTCTTTTGAAAACGTATGAAGAACTTCGTAACAAGGTACAATGTAACCGTTGATAATATCCGAATCCTGCATTAAATGATAAACCTCTTTCGCGTTTTTATTAAGATAACTTGCTACGTTATTTACACAGAAAATAGTAAAAGCTAAAGTTTCAAAATTCATAGTTACTGTTTTTTGTCGCTATGACACATTTTATCTTTAAAATAAACAAATCCACGCATTTAACGCAATTTTATTTAACAAAAGACTATCAATCAACAATGTGCAATTGTTAATTGATAATTGCACACTTCGACTTTGCTCAATGCACCGCATTGCTAATTGTTAATTGCTAATTGCTAATTGCTAATTGCCCTTATAGAAAGGAGTTTTAACAATTTTTGCCTTTAGATCTTTATTTCTAACTCTGATAAATATCTCTGTATCTTCTTTCCAGAAACCTTTATTCAAATATCCCATGCCAATTGCTTTATTCAACGAGGGAGATTGTGTTCCGCTGGTAACAATGCCAATATTGTTTCCTTGTGCGTCAACAATTTCGTATCCTTGACGTGGAATACCTCGGTCAATAAGTTCGAAGCCTTTTAAACGTCTGTCAACACCATTATTCTTTTGATCTAACAATCGTTCACGATCGATAAAATCTTTTCCGTCAACAAACTTGGTTATCCAACCTAATCCTGCTGCAATTGGGGAGGTTGTCTCGTCTATATCGTTTCCATATAAACAGAACCCCATTTCCAAACGCAAAGTATCGCGAGCTGCTAATCCGGCTGGCTTAATTCCAAACTCCTCTCCTGCCTCTAATACTGCTTTCCATAGTTTAGGTCCATCTTCATTGGCAACATATATCTCGCAACCTCCGGCTCCTGTATATCCTGTTATTGATAAGATAGCATCTCTTATCCCTGCAAGGTTTACCTTTTTGAATGTGTAATATTGCATATTTTCAACAGGCATGTCACAAATTTTTTGTATTGCTTTCATTGCCAAAGGACCTTGTACAGCCAACTGACAAATTTCGCCCGAAGCGTTGTACAATTCGCGTCCTACTTCCATGCCCATTGCTTTAGCATGTTTTGAACACCATTCCCAATCTTTTTCCATATTACCGGCATTAACAACCAATAAGTATGTTTCTGCATCAATTCTATAAACTAAGAAGTCGTCAACTATGCCACCTTTGCCGTTTGGGAAATATGAATATTGTATTTGACCATCAGCTAAAGCTGCAACGTCGTTTGATGTGATTTTTTGCAGATAACTAAGAGCTTTAGGACCTTTAACCCAAAATTCACCCATGTGACTTACATCAAAAACACCTAATTTTGTGCGAACATTGATATGCTCATCTTTAACGCCAGTGTATTCCAAAGGCATATTATATCCGGCGAACTGAACCATACGAGCTCCCATCTCTATATGGAAGTGTGTAAAAGCTGTATTTTTCATGATATTGTGATTTTTATTTATTAATATAACTAAATTTCAAACACAAAGGTACGAATTATCCTTACACAAGGTACAAGGTAAAAGTCAAAAGGTGCAAGTAAAATTGTTCTACAGACAATTATATTGGATTGTGTAAGCAGTCAGCACATTTAAAAAAACGGGACAATTAATTGATTACCAGCTACTAATTGTTAATTGCAAATTGCTAATTGTTCATTGATTAACAGTGTCAATTTGTCACCCATAAAAGTTGTGAGTCGGTCAAAAAATCAAAATATTGTGTGAAACACATGAAAAAAACTGTCATAAAAACATAAAACATAGCATGGCATAATGGTTGCACTAACAGCAAGGAGAAATAATAAATTAATAAATAACAAGTAACAAATATTAAAGTATAGTGATATGGGAAAAATTATTGGAATTGACTTAGGGACAACAAACTCGTGTGTTTCCGTTATGGAAGGTAACGAGCCTGTAATAATCCCTAACAGCGAAGGAAAACGCACAACCCCATCTGTAGTGGCTTTTATGCCAAACGGAGAGAGAAGAATCGGTGACCCTGCAAAACGACAGGCAATCACTAATCCTGAAAAAACTATATCGTCAATAAAAAGATTCATGGGAGAATCGTTTGACAAACTTGCAGAAGAAATTAAAAGATATCCATATAAAACTGTTAAGGGCGATAACAATACCCCACGTGTTCAAATTGACGATCGTACTTACACACCACAAGAGATTAGCGCCATAATTTTGCAGAAAATGAAAAAAACTGCTGAAGATTATCTTGGCACAGACGTAACAGAGGCTGTTATTACGGTTCCTGCTTACTTTAACGACTCTCAAAGACAAGCCACCAAAGAGGCTGGCGAAATTGCAGGGTTAAAAGTTCGTAGAATCATTAACGAGCCTACTGCCGCTGCATTGGCGTATGGTCTTGATAAACAGACTCATGACATTAAAGTAGCTGTTTACGACCTTGGCGGTGGAACATTCGATATTTCGATTCTCGAATTAGGTGACGGCGTATTTGAAGTTAAATCGACAAACGGCGACACACACTTAGGTGGAGATGATTTCGACCAAAGAGTTATCGACTGGTTAGCTGAAGAGTTTAAAAACGACGAAGGTATTGATTTACGTAAAGACCCAATGGCTAAGCAACGTTTGAAAGAGGCTGCCGAGAAAGCTAAAATAGAGCTATCGAGCGCAACAACAACCGAAATCAACCTGCCTTATGTAACTGCTGTTGACGGTGTGCCTAAACACCTTGTTAAAACTCTGACACGAGCTAAATTTGAACAGTTAAACGATGATTTAATTCGCAAAACCATCGAGCCTTGTCGTAAAGCCTTAAGCGATGCAGGTATCGATAAATCAGATATAGACGAAATTATTTTAGTTGGAGGTTCAACACGTGTTCCTGCAATTCAAAAAATTGTTGAGGAGTTTTTCGGCAAAGCGCCTTCAAAAGGTGTTAATCCAGACGAAGTTGTAGCGCTTGGCGCAGCTATCCAAGGTGGAGTTTTAACTGGAGAGGTAAAAGATGTATTGCTGTTAGACGTAACTCCATTGTCGTTAGGAATTGAAACCCTTGGCGGAGTAATGACAAAATTGATTGAATCGAACACCACAATTCCGACAAAAAAATCGGAGACATTTACAACAGCTGCCGACAATCAGCCATCTGTTGAAATACACGTATTGCAGGGTGAACGCCCAATGGCTAATGGAAACAAAACTATTGGACGATTTATCTTAGATAATATACCTCCTGCACCACGCGGAATTCCTCAGATTGAAGTTACATTCGATATTGATGCAAACGGAATTTTAAACGTATCGGCTAAAGATAAGGGTACTGGTAAAACACAAAGTATCAGAATTGAAGCATCATCGGGACTTACAGACGATGAAATCAAACGCATGAAACAAGAAGCCGAAGCAAATGCCGAAGCCGACAAGCAAGAAAAAGAGCGCGTTGATAAGTTAAACCAAGCCGACAGTATGATTTTCCAAACCGAGAAACAACTGAAAGAGTTCGGCGATAAAATACCCGATGCTAAGCGCAAACCAATTACCGAAGCATTAGAAAAGCTTAAAGAAGCTCACAAAAATCAAAACTTATCGGCAATAGACAGTGCAATGGCTGAGCTAAATACAGCATTCCAAGCTGCGTCACAAGAAATGTACAATGCGCAAAATGCACAGCAGGCTCAAGATAACGCCGGAGCGCAAGCTCAACCACAGTCGGATGCGAAGGAAGAGGTTACTGATGTTGACTTTGAAGAGGTAAAATAACCCCCATTACAAAGCATACACTAAAAATAATAAGAATGCGGTAAATCAATGGTTTATCGCATTTTTATTTATAAATATTTTCTTAGTACATGACAAAAAAACAATTAATGATGCGTTGAGCGTGATGGTGTGAGAGATTTGGGTGTATAGATACAATGCATTACGTCTGTACATTGAAAACATGGCCTGCGTGAACAATGCGACATACTCGGTCGCTGATCTTGTCGAAGTACAGCAGTTGGGCGCTTATGAGACACCGCCAGCTACTATAGTCCAATCGGTATTACACCTATAGATGTATGGTATGCGTAGCGCACCAAAAAAAAGAGTCGCCCCTTTTTCGAGACGACTCCTTTTTAAATATCCTAATACACTAGATTATTGTTTAATAAATCTATGTACTGTAGTTCTGTTAGTTCCGATTAATCTTATAAAGTAAGAACCTGAACTTAACGTTTCAACATCCATATTAGTTGTTGCACTTTCAGTTTTTGTTGTACTGATTAATGCTCCATTACTATTATATAGTTCAATAACAACTTCGTCGTTATTATTGCGCTCTATGGTCAACATACTTTCAACTGGGTTCGGATATAGTCTTACGAAAGTTTCAGCTAACGATGCGTCAATTCCTACACTCATGTTTACGGTAACTGTTTGGGCAGCATTGTTAACTACAAATGTGCCTTCCACAGTATTATATCCTGTCTTAATAGCTTGGTAATCGTAGCTTCCGTTAACTAACTGTACAATTGCATTACCTTGTGCATTAGTTGTTGCTACTTTGCCACCTACAAGAATTGTTACTCCTTGCAATGGCGCTCCTTCGCATTGTGCGTGGAATGTAATTGCAAATGGAGATAGTACCATATTGACAGCTTCGTTAACCTCAGCATTGTTTACCTCAAATGAACCTGTAACGTCAACGTATCCTAATTTCGATACTGTATAGTCGTATTCACCATTTGCCAAGTTGATTGTAGCAACACCAGAAGCGTTGGTTGTAATCTCTTGACTGTTAACAGTTACTACAGCGCCTTCAATAGGCTGCTCACCAGATGTTACAGTAAATGTTACTGCAAAATCTGCTGGATATACGGTGATAGGATCAGCGTAAACTATTGCAGATGAACCTGAAGTGTAAACTGATTGAACACCTACGTTATGAGTTCCAACAGGTATATCAGTAATTGTATATTCTGTTGTTGTCAAGCCTGTAGCTTTCACTTCATCGTTGAGATATACTGTATATCCCAAGAATCCTTTAGAGTCATCAGCTTTAGAAGCTCCGATGAAGATATCGTCAACCATAAGAATAAACGAATCGTCTGACACACAGTTGATAGCTAAGTAAACTTGTTGTCCTGCGTATGCATCTAAGCTATATGTGTATTGTGTCCATGCTGTTGGAGCTTGAACATATCCCGAACCTGTTAAGAATGTAAAGTCGGATGGTGTTGTTCCTGTTGTAGAAACACCTACTTTAAAACGATCTAAACCATAATCACTAATGTATGATCTTGCCCAGAAAGAGAAGCTCATTCCAGGAGAAACTGTCACTTGATGTGTGATTAACCAGTCGTTGTTTGGATGGTTTACAGCAGCAAAAGCAGCTAAGTATTTGTTTCCACTATGTGGAGCCCAAGCGCCTGTTAATGCGGGTGTTGCAGCCGATGGGTTAAATACAATATATGTGCCTGTATAACCACTATTCGGGAATGTAACACCTGTGGCTCCATATGTATGTGAACCATCAACGTCAACAAGAGTGTAGTTACCAATGTTTTCAATTATGAAATCTGCGTAACTTTCAATATCATCGCTAAAGCTTTCAGGTGTAGTATTCCAAGTTACTAATGCCTGATTAATATTGATAACAGCTGCTGATACGCTGTGTGGTGCAACGATGACATCTTGCAATGTTACATTGACTGGAAGATCTGCTCCACTAACAACAGCGTCTCCTGTTGCATCAACATAATCCTCTTTAGATACTGTATATGCGTACGTTCCATTTTCAAGTTCAATTGTTGCAACACCAGTAGCATTGGTAGTCAATGTTTGTTGGTTAATTGCGACAGTTGCGCCTTCTATTGGAGCGTCAGCAGCGTCTTTAACTGTGAATGTTACAGTGAAGAATGGTATAAGTTCGAAATTAGCAGTTAGGGTAACATCTTCGCTCGGCATTGTATATATAAACTGAGTGTTAGTGTTAACTACTTCTTCTCCTTTAGTCCAGTTGATAAATCTGTATCCTTCTGCAGGAGAAGCTATTAAATTGATGTTAGCGCCTGGTTGATAGTTACCGCTTACATTGTTTACAGTACCACCTTCAACTGGATTTGCAACTAATGTTAGAGTAAACTCTTGGTAAATTCTTGCAGTAGTTGTTGGCGCTCCTTCTAATGATAACTCGTAGTTACCAGCGGTTTCACCTTCGATTCCTGCACTTACAATACTTACAAGTTTATTGTCTCCTGGCTCTGGTGTATCAAACTCAGCAACAACATCAACTAATGAAACTGTCTCGTTAGTAACAACTCCAATTAATGTTAATCCTGCTGGGTTGATTTCAGCTGCGGTTGTTCCATCGTATAGTTTGTCACTTGCAGTAAATGAACCACCTATGGTCAACTCTTTTGCTGTAATATCTGCTGTTAATTCTGGTTGTCCTGCAAACAGATAGTTAGCAACATCTAAGCCACCAACAGTCATATTTGTTGTAACTTCAATATCAGTACCTATAGTTGCTTGAGCAAATGTTCCTGTAGTTGCGTTACTTAGAGTAACAACGTCACCTACAATAACATTGTCTAACTCTGCTCCTGTAATTACTGCTGCATTAGTACCATCATAAACTTTATCTGAAGCTACTGCATTTATTACTGCAATTGGTCTATGAGTAATATCTGCATGACCCTCAATATCGCCAAGCACGTAATTAACTGAATCAGGTCCTGTAATTACAAGTCCTGTAATAGTTACTACTTTATTGTTTCCAACTCCGGCGCTTGTAAATTGAGCTACTGCATTTGTAGTATCAATACTAACATTTGAAAGTGTATCGACTATACCTGCTATATCACCAAAGCTTGCGATAGTTGCTACAACAGTTTTGTCATAAACTTTATTAGCAATTACTAGATCTGGATATGATAAAAGTATCCTATCGGTTACTTTCATTATACCATTAACGTAGGTAATCTCATAATTATCAAGTCCACTACCAATTGCATCGCTTGGTATAATATCATAACCAGGATCTTCATTAACTTCTGCCGCTGCTGAAGAACCTGCACTCGATAGTGTTACTGTTCCAATATAGTCGGTAAATAGCATTGGAGGTGCTACGGTAAACTCATCACCTTCAAACACGTACTCAGTTCCAAAACGTTTTGTAATATCATTTGCTATAACGTTAATAGGATATTTGTTAACGTCAACTAACATTGTTCCATAAACGACATTGTAGTTTGCAATATCGTCAGGCGTAAACTTAACTGCTGCCTCATAGCCTCCGGCAACAACGTTTGGATAAACTGTCTCGTCAACATAAGTAAATTCACCCTCAACACTTGTTTCTGCCTCTGTTGCATCAATAACTACTTCACTTAATAGTGTTCCGTAGGTAATAGCATTGGCAGCTACGGGCCATACAGTAACTACAGGATCAGCTTTAACAACTGAAATAATAGCTGTAGCGGTAATATTATTGGGGTTTGCAACTCCTTGTGGAAGTTGTTGAATTGTACCTGTAAATTGATAATCGCCTAAAACCATGCCATCGAAAACAGGAGTACCTGTATCCCATGTAATAGGTAATTCTCTCACGGTATCGCCAAAATATCCCTTATCGAAAGTAACCAATAATGTGTCTGGTAGTTCTATTTCAGCAAGTTGCGTACCATAAGGCACTTCAATATCGCTAACTTCAGCTACTGAAGCTATATTAACGACACTCATTAAAATTATATTATCAACTGCTGCTGGCGGATTTGTTCCAACAGAACCATCGTTTCTCCATTGAAATACTAATCGTTTAGTAGCTCCAAAGTGTTGAACAGGAAAATCTATTATTTCTGATTGCCAAGTATTTTTATTACTATAATTAGTTGCTCCTATTTGGGTAGAAGTTGACAACTGTGTTCCTTCAACAGGTACATCCGTCGGTTCTATAACATGAACTCTCAGCCTGTCATAAGAACTTTCACCTCTTCCTTTCCAATCAAATAATAGTTTCACATCTCCGACTGCTTCTCCTTCAGGAATTGCTATATCGGTATAGAAATGGACCGTAGAACTAACGCCTGTACCTGACATTGTGTAAGCATTGGTTAAACCTCCGTCATTAGAAACAATCGCCGATAGGTTTTCTGTATCATCTGCAGCTGTTCCTACAAACCATTGGTTTTTCTGAGTACCATTCACTACAAACCAATTATTTGTTTCGAATGAACCTGACTCGAAATCCTCAACAAATGGGGTAGTGTGTGCATCGTATCCGATTCCCAAAAGCTCGACTATTGTTGAGTCTCCTCCGCTAACATAAATTAGTTGACCTGCAAAACTTCCAACTTCTGTAGCAGCAAATTTAACTTTAACATTAGCTACTGCACCTGTTGCCAAATTATGAGTAATTCCCGTGTAGTCTTCTGAAAACGTAAATATTCCTCCTGCTAACGAGAAGTCTTCCATATCGACAAATAAAGTGTCTGAACCAATATTTGTAAACTGGAATGTTACCTCTGGAGTCGTGGTATTTATCAGAGATTTGAACACCACTCCTTCTGACCAATCTGCTGTATAAGCAAAAGTTGGAGGTGCCGAAACGAGTACAAAATTAAATGTTGTATCTGTATTATCAGCTATCGTTATGCTAACATCAAGCTTATGGTGACCTATTTTGTAAACGGTACCTGTATAAGTACCAATAGCTAATCGTTTTGTTACATCTCCCGTGGCATATGTTGTTAAAGTGGGAACACCTTGAAGATTAATTGTTGCACTTGGTATAGGCTCATTATCTGCATTTTTAACAATGAAAGTTATTTCTGGGAAAATCTGCATTTGAACATCTATAGAATCACCACTATTATTAACAACAACAGTTTGTGGTACGGTATAGTAATCTGCTTTTGTTAATGTAAAGTTATATGTACCGTTAGGTAGAGAAACTTTAGCTATACCAGTAGAAGAAGCAGTAGTTACGGTACCCTCAGTTGTTAAACCAGGATAATTTGTATATTCTCCAGTGTAAGCAACAGATACTCCTGAAAGTGCAACATTATTTTGATCTTTAACTGTGAAAACAATATCATAAGTTTGTGCGAAGTTAGCTGTAAAAGTCACATCGCTATCACCAACAACATAATTAAATGCTTCAGTTGTCGATACAACTTCGTTAGCCTCATTTGTCCAATTTATGAATTTATAACCTTCATTGGCAGTTGCTTTTATTATAAGTTCCATTCCTGGAATATGGTTTCCTCCGCCTGTAACAGTACCACCTTCGGCTGGATTAGCTACCAATGTTACTTCACTTGTTTCACTAATAACTAACTCATCAATAAATATGTTGGCGCCATAATTACTTGTGGCAACAATAATGACGTAAGAAAAGTTATCTACATATTCGGCAGGTATCTCAAAGTCATAATCATACCAACCCTCTCCACTAACGATTGGTTCGAAATACATGCATCTATGAACGGTACCTATCAAAGTTGCCGTTGTATCGGTCGCATTAGGTTGCGTATTGACGTATATATCAATTTTATCGGTTCTAGAAGATTGACTTCCGTCACGATACATCTTAAATCCAACAGCATAATCTCCACTACCCATATCTAAACGACGTGTTATAAGCGTACCTTGACGGCCGTTACTATAGCTCCAACAATTATACATCAACATACCTGCACCAAATGGCTCACATGCAGGATTAACACCTTCTGTAACTCTTTTCCATGGATATTCTCCTAAGCTTAACCATCCTAACGGTGGAAAAACTTCTTCGTTGAATGATTCAGTATATGGAAATTCATTAATTGTTAGGTCAAACGCAGTTCCATTAATCACTATTGAGTGAATTGCTTTTCCAAGATTGTCATTGACTTGTATTGTGGCTGTTTTTTCCCCAACTGTAGTAGGGGTAAACGCTACAGTAAAGGTTGCAGTCTCACCCAAGTCTAAAGTGACTGCATTTTCAATAGTTGTTAACGTAAATTGGTCTGCATTATCTCCTACAATTGTAATATCAGATGGGTTAACTGTAACAGTTCCTTGTCCAACACTTTGCAATGTAAACGTTTGCGGAGCAGACGATGTTTCAATATGTGTATCTGCATAGGTAAAAGTAGCAGGCGTAACTTCTAAAGCAGGTGGAGCAACAACCATCTGTACGTTAATAGCCATATCTCCAGAGACTTCAAACGGTATGTCATTGTGTTGCACATAACCAATTTTTTTAACGGTGTAAGTGTAGTTACCTGCAAGAGCGTATATTTCTACTTTTCCTGCGGTATCACTTACAGCTGTTCCAATGACAGTTTCACCCTGTTTAACAGTTACAATAGCGCCTTCTAAAGGAGTTGTTCCAGCCGAATCAATATTAAATGTAACTATACGTTTTGGGGTAAGATCCATTCGCAAGCTTAAGTTACCAAAATTTGCATTTACACTAAAACCTGTTGGTTCACTTGCATTGTCGGCGTAAAGCATAAAACCATAAGGTGTTTTGTCGAACGCCATAGCGATATTCGTACTAGTGAGTTGTTTTACAGCCAAAACATATAATCCTGCCTGAATATCAGTAGGACGAACTGGAATATTCATAGTTTGACCCTGCTGCGATTGAACACGTTGATATGTTTCTGTTGTAAACACGGTCTCTAAAACGGCTCCACTACCATCTATTTTATATAGCGCCAACCGGTATGTGGGTGTAGTCGATGCTAATGTAGCAGGCCAAACAAATTGAACACCTGAAATTCGGGTGTTGTTTACAATTTTAAACAGATTACCAAAAGTAAATACTGAATTACCCCCAACTCCTCCTAAGAAAACACCGGCATCACGTGCATATATATCCTCTGTTACCGAGAAATTAAAACTATCACTGTTGTCAGTTGGATCGTAATCTGCAGCAAAATTTGCGGTGTGATTAAATGAGTAATCGCCAACAGTTAAGCTCGTTAAATCAACAAGCGTAGCTGACAACACAGTTTCAGTAGCGCCTGTTTCTAAACCTGCAGGTAAAATGCCTGATGCGGTAAATAGTGTTGTATTGTTTGTGTCTTTAACTGTTTTTGTTACAGTAACATCTGTTGCAAGTGGCGTACCTACGTTTTTTACATTTGTTCTAAGAGTTAACGCGTTGTCTAACTGTGATAAGGGTATTAGCCTATAATCTTTATTGCCCCCTGTAACTACAAGGTCTGTGGGAGGAATAAAAATTGTGGGTCCTACAAAATCATCAACATACAGATAGTACATATCGGTTGAAATTGCTTGAATGGCAAAATAGACCGTTTGTCCGTGATATGCACTCAAAACATATTCAAAAGTTTCAGGTGTTGTTGAAGCTGGTCCCACATTTGAAGCAAGCGTAATATTAAAATCCTCCTTGTTATTACCTGTGGTTGACAACTTTACATTGAATTCTTCTATGTAATAACTGTGCTGTTTTGCTCTAAATGAAATAGTGTCATTACCTTCTACAGGCAACAAAGGCGGGGTTATCAACCAGTCATCATGTGCTGTTGAGCTGTATTTAATTCTAGCGCTAGCTGCTCCACTTATAGGTGCAGGTGAAGTACCCGAATATCTTTCCCAGCCATTTGCATCACCGTCATTAATAACCTTCCATCCAGTTGGGGGAAATGCCACATCTTCAAAACCCTCGTTTAAAGTTCCTCTTATAGAAGAACTTTCAACAGATTGTTTTGTCATAAATTCCGTTAGGTCGATAGTCGTTGTTACGTCTATCTCCTCAAATAACTCCTTTTTGGGAGCTTTTTGTCCCATTGACCATGTTACCGTCAATAGCGACAAAAGGATCAAAAATAGATTTTTCTTCATAAGTCTAAATTTTAGTTAAACAAAAGATTAATTTCACACTAGAAAGTCCATGACTTTAACTCGCCAAAGATAACAAAAAGTGAAGTATTAAAAAACTAATTAGAAACTTTTTTTTAAATAAGTTAAAAGTTAATAAAGTCAAAAGTTTGTAAAGCGTTAACAATTAGCAATTAATAATTAATACATTAACAATTTGAAACACGAATAACAAAGATGTAATCAATTTATACAGGTTTTTAATATTTTAATTTTTTTATCGTAATCTGTTTAATCCATGTTTTCCATGGTTCTATTTATTAGAGAAATTAAAATAAAATTAGGTATATTTAATAGCCGAATCAAGGTAAAAAGGGAAATATTGTTTATTTAAACAAAACTGCTGTATAGCACATATTTGTATAAATAATTGCATATTAGTGCGTTATGGTTCATATTTATGAATTTAAACGGCATTGTTTTTGCTGTTTGCACAATGTTCGAACAATAAAATGAGCATTTGCCTTTATTTTCTGGCAAAAAAAACTTAACTTCGCTGTGAATTTTAAAAACATATTAAATTAACAATAACATAAAAATTAAAAGACATGAGAAAACACATTTTCAATGCAGGACCTTGCAAATTATCAGATGCAACATTAAAGAACACTTCAAAAGCTATTCTTGAGCTAGAGAATTGCGGTCAATCAATTATGGAAGTATCGCACAGAAGCAAAGAGTTTCAAGCAGTAATGGACGAAACTGTTGCTTTGTTCAAGGAGGTTTTGAACATTCCTGAAAACTACCATGTTCTGTTTTTAGGAGGTGGCGCAAGCACTCAATTTGCAATGATACCATTCAACTTCCTGAAAAAGAAAGCTGCTTATGTTAACAGCGGTGTTTGGTCAACAACAGCAATAAAAGAGGCTAAACTATTTGGCGAGGTTGAAGTAATTGCTTCATCGGAAGATAAAAATCACACCTACTATCCAAAAGGATTTAAAATCCCTACAGATGTTGATTACTTGCACATTACAAGCAACAACACTATATATGGTACTGAGATTTTTGAAGATCTCGACAGTCCTGTTCCCCTTATGGCTGACATGTCATCGGATATCTTGAGTCGTCCATTAGACGTTTCAAAATATTCTCTTATTTATGGTGGAGCACAAAAAAACCTTGGTCCCGCAGGCGTGACATTTGTTATTATTAAAGACGAGTTGATGCAAAAAGTTGTTGCTGACAGACCAATTCCTACAATGCTTAAGTATGAAACACACATTAAAAAAGGATCAATGCACAACACACCTCCTTGTGTTAATATTTTTGCACTACGCGAAACATTGAAATGGATTAAAGCTAGTGGCGGCGTAAAAGCAATGGAAAAACTTGCAATAGAGCGCGCTGATCTGCTTTACGCTGAAATTGACAGAAATAAAATGTTTACAGCTCCTGTTGAAAAAGGCTCTCGTTCAAGAATGAACATTGTTTTCACAATCAAACCTGAATATAAGGAGTTTGAAGAGGAGTTTTTGAAATTATGTGCAAGCAAAAATATTGTTGGCGTTAAAGGACACCGCAACGTAGGCGGATATAGAGCATCAACCTATAATGCATGTACAATTGAAGATATAAAAGCTTTAATTGCAGCAATGCAAGAGTTCGAAAAACAAAAAGCATAACACCATAATATTGTTAAGGGTTGGATATATTCTTATCTAACCCTTAATATTAATACTGACCACAAAGCTCAGGAAGATTTGCCAAAAGAGTATATTGGCATTTTTTGTAAATTAAGTAAGTAACTTAATGTGGTTCTATTTTATTGAAAATCAATCATTAATTATTAATTCAAAAAATATAACATTATGACTAAAGTATTAGTAGCAACTGAAAAACCATTTGCAAAGGTTGCAGTTGACGGAATTAGAAAAATTGTTGAAGATGCTGGATTTACCCTTGCTCTTCTTGAAAATTATACAAACCCAAGCGATTTGATAAAAGCAGTAGCAGATGCTGACGCTTTAATAGTTCGTAGCGATAAAGTTACAAAAGAGGTTGTTGAAGCAGGCAAAAAACTAAAAATTGTTGTACGCGCAGGCGCTGGATACGACAACTTAGATTTAGCCGCATGTACAGCAAAAGGAGTTGTAGCGATGAATACTCCCGGACAAAACTCAAACGCTGTCGCCGAGCTTGCTTTCCAAATGATGCTTTATCATGCACGTAAAGGCTTTGCAGGATCGTCTGGTACAGAGCTTAGAGGAAAAACTCTTGGTATTCAGGCTTATGGGAATATTGGAAAATATATGGCAAAAATAGCTCAAGGTTTTGGAATGAATGTTATATCATTCTCACGTAGCGTATCAGCCGAACAAATGAAAGCAGATAACGTCACAAAAGTTAACACTCTTGAAGAGTTGTACAAACAAGCACAATATGTATCAACTCATATCCCCGCAAACGACCAAACCAAGAAATCAATTAATTATGGTCTATTATCGTTAATGCCCCAAAATGCTGTTTTAATTAACACTGCACGTAAAGAGATTATCAACGAAGATGATCTGTTGAAACTGATGAATGAGCGTTCAGACTTTTCTTATCTAACAGACGTTGCACCCGATGCACACGAACAATTCAAGAAATTTGAAGGCAGATATATCGCCACAGATAAGAAAATGGGAGCGCAAACAGCTGAGGCAAACATTAATGCGGGATTAGCAGCTGCAAATCAAATTGTTAACTTTATTAAAAAAGGAGACAAAACTTTCCAAGTAAATAAATAATTTTGTAAAGTTAAACAACTAATAACGAAGAAATTATATTATGAGAATAAAACCATTCCAAGGAGTACGCCCTCCAAAAGAATTAGCTAAAGAGGTTGCTGCACGTCCATACGACGTGATGAACTCAAAAGAAGCCAAAGCAGAAGCTGGCGAAAAATCATTATTGCATATTACCAGACCCGAAATAGATTTTGACCCCTTTATTGACGAGCATTCACAAGAAGCTTACGATAAAGCTGTTGAAAACTATAAAAGGTGGAAGAAAAATGGTTGGTTAGTAAAAGATAGTAAAGAGAAATACTATATCTACGCTCAAACCATGGATGGCAGAACACAATACGGTTTAGTAGCAGCTTGCCATTTTGAAGATTATATGGATGGCAAAATATTGAAACACGAGCTCACACGTGTTGACAAAGAGGAAGACCGAATGATTCACGTTCGTAATCAAAATGCTAATATCGAACCTGTTTTCTTCTCTTACCGAGCTGTGAAAGAGATGGACGACCTTGTAAGCAATTTTGTTAAAAACAACAAACCTGTTTACGATTTTATTGCAGAAGATGGATTTGGACACATTTTCTGGGTGGTTGACGATACGGCAACAATTAATAAAATTACTGAAATATTTGCCAAAATACCCGCTCTTTACGTAGCAGACGGACATCACAGAACGGCAGCTGCTGCACGCGTTGGACAAGAGAAAAAGAAAAATAATCCAAACCACACTGGAAAAGAGGAATACAACTACTTTTTGGCAGTTATCTTCCCTGACAACCAGTTGAAAATTATTGACTACAACCGTGTTGTTAAAGATTTAAACGGCTTGACAACTCAACAGTTTATTGAGAAACTAAAAGTTGATTTTGAAGTTAAAGAGATGGGTACAGAAATTTACAAACCAAACAAACTTCACAACTTTAGTATGTATATTGACGGAAAGTGGTATTCATTGACAGCTAAACCCGGCACTTATAACGATAACGATCCTATTGGAATTTTAGACGTTACCGTTTTATCTAATTTGATATTAGACAAAATATTGGGAATCAAAGATCTAAGAACATCAAATAGAGTTGATTTCGTAGGTGGTATCCGTGGTTTAGGCGAGCTTAAAAAACGTGTTGACAGTGGCGAAATGAAAGCTGCTTTTGCTCTATACGCAGTGACAATGAAACAATTAATTGACATTGCTGATACAGGCAATATAATGCCTCCAAAAACTACTTGGTTTGAACCAAAACTACGTAGTGGATTAGTAATACACGAGCTAGAATAAATTTTCTTCATTTTCCTTGCCGGGCGATAAACAGTTTTCTGTTATCGTCCGGTTTTTCATTTAACAATTATCAATTACACACTTCGGCTTCGCTCTGTGCATTGCATTGTAATTGTTAATTGTTAATTGCGTTTATTGATTTCGTTAACCAAATAACAATGTTTTCCATGTTATCGTAATCAATTTTATCGGGAGTATCTTTAGAGGTGTGATAATCATCATGCAGACCTGTGTATAGAACAACTGCGGGTATATCTTTCCTATAGAAATTGTAGTGATCGGAGGAGAAAAAATAGAGAAATCGTATAGGTAACGGCATTCTGTTTACTACTCTTAATCCTTCGACTTTCTGAGATTTCATGGGTTTTTTCATAAACTTAGCGCCACTGCCAACAGACTGCATATAAACGTATTTACCTTTAAATATATCGGGATCAGGTCGCCCAATCATATCCATATTAATCATGCCTTTTACGTTTTTAGGCATATCATCACTATCGACAAAATAATTAGAACCTAACAAACCAAGCTCCTCGGCGCTGAAAGCGACAAATATTAAGTTATAATCTAACTTTTCATCTAAATTGGCAATATTTTTTGCTAAAACCATAAGCGCCGATGTTCCAGAGGCATTATCGTCTGCGCCATAATTTGTAATTTTCCCTTTTACCCCAAGATGATCATAATGCGCACCAATAATCAACCAAGGGCTATCAGCGCTTTTTCCTTCAACAATTGAGATAACGTTCTCTGTCTCTTTTACTTCTTTTTCTATGTAACCTGAAACCGAAAATCTTAAACTGTTGACGAAATCTAACACTTTTTTATCTTTTTGACTTTTTCTGTCTTTTCTCAATTCTGCATCAACCGCTATATTACGTTCTACAATTTCTTTATACGAAAGTAACAGAATTTCTCTTGAATCTGCATTAGAAAATCGCTCGGTTAGCAAATCAAGTGTTTGCGTAAATGGTTGAAATACATTAGTAAACATTGCATCTAACGTAGTATCCTTCGATACGTAGTACTCGTCGCTAATAGCCGACTGATAGTTGTTGTACAAGTCATTAGATAATAAAATTAATATGGGACTACCCTCTGACGATAAAGTATCGGCAAATTTTCTAAGCACATAGTCGCTCTCGGCATAGACAACTGTTGCGGTATTAAAGTAAAACTCTCGCGTGTGATTCGCAGTTTTGAAAGCACAAGCCTTATTAATTTTCAGAGTGTCCTTGTCTATTATGGTATATACTTTTGTTTTCTGTCTAAATCTGATTAGACTAAAATGTTGCATATAATCAATAGAGTCGTAATTGTTATAAATATTTTGTACCCCGTTGTTTTTAAAATAATTAGCTATATATCCTGCTGCAAGTTTTTGTCCTATGTCGCCGGTGCCTCTGCCCCTTAATTCAGGAGAAGATAAATGATAGACTATCTCTTTTAACTCCTCTTTATATTGACAACTTGCTCTAAATGGCAACAAAACTGCTATCAATGCTGCATAATAAAGTAACTTTGTCTTCATTTACATTTTGTAATAAAAAATTATACTCTTTTGCTATTTAACCCATTGAATATGAATACTCATGAAAATTTTTAAGCACATATATATCAATGAACATCACATTAATATCGTTATCTATGACGATATCAACTCAATTTTGTTACATTTTTTATGCAAAATTATGCCTACTTCCTACTAAGGTGAAAGGAGCAAGGTACAAGGTGAAAGGTAAAAGGTGCAAGGTTTTTAACACTTCAACAAGGTCAGTGCAACGCTTTTAACTTTGTACAGACAGGGCATGCCCTGTCTCTACTTTCAACTTTCAACTTTTAACTTTTTATATGTCTGCCATTAATTTTCTATACCTAAAACGCTCTTCAGCTTTGTCTCCAAGACGTTGTCTCTTGTTCTCGATATACTCAGAGTAACTACCCTCAAAAAAGTACCAATTTGCGGGGCTTTCCCATGCCAAAATATGTGTAGCCACTCTATCGAGAAACCAACGGTCGTGCGATATTACTACTGCACATCCTGCAAAATTCTCTAAACCCTCCTCTAATGCTCTTAAGGTGTTAATATCTAAGTCGTTAGTAGGCTCATCCAACAAGAGCACATTTCCTTCAGATTTTAACGCCAATGCTAACTGCAAACGATTTCTTTCACCTCCTGATAGTGTTCCACACTTTTTTTGCTGGTCGGCACCTGTAAAGTTAAATCGTGATATATAGGCTCGTGCGTTTATTTCGCGTCCACCTAACATCATTAACTCGTCGCCACCACTTATTATTTCGTAGATAGTTTTTTCTGGATCTAACGCTTCGTGCAACTGATCGACATATGCTAATTTTACAGTTTCTCCGACATCAAACGTGCCTGCATCGGGTTTTTCTAATCCCATAATCATTCTGAATAGAGTGGTTTTCCCTGCACCGTTAGGTCCTATAATTCCGACAATGCCCGCTGGAGGCAACTGAAAACTCAATCCTTCGAACAACTTATTGTTTCCGTACGATTTTACTAAGTTGTTGGAATATATTACTTTATCTCCTAAACGTGGACCGTTGGGAATCATGATTTCAAGTTTGTCGATTTTCTCTTTCACGTCCTCGTTAAGCATTTTATCGTATGCTGAAAGTCGCGCTTTGCTTTTTGCGTGGCGGGCTTTTGGCGACATGCGAACCCACTCCAACTCCCTCTCTAATGTTTTACGGCGTTTGCTATCCGATTTCTCCTCTTGCTCCAAACGTTTAGTTTTCTGCTCTAACCACGAGCTGTAATTGCCTTTCCACGGTATGCCCTCTCCCCTATCGAGTTCTAATATCCAACCTGCTACATTATCAAGAAAATATCTGTCGTGCGTAATGGCTATTACTGTTCCTTTATATTGCTGTAAATGAGCCTCCATCCACTGAACTGTTTGAGCATCAAGGTGGTTTGTTGGCTCGTCTAACAGTAAAATATCAGGGTTTTGCAGCAGCAATCTACAAAGCGCAACTCGGCGTCGCTCTCCTCCTGAAAGATTTTTAATCATAGCGTCTTCGGGAGGACATTGCAATGCGTCCATTGCACGTTCGAGCATACTGTCGATTTCCCAACCATCTACGGAATCGATAAGGTCAGTTAATTCGCCTTGTCGTACAATCAATGCGTTCATTTGGTCATCATCCATGGGTTCCATAAACTTATTGTTTACCTCCTCATACTCTTTAAGAATGTCAACTATCGACTGAACACCCTCCTCAACTATCTGACGGACAGTTTTTTCATCGTCTAAAACGGGGTCTTGTGGCAAATATCCAACTGAATATCCTGGTGAAAAAACCACATTACCATCATAGTTTTTATCTTCGCCTGCAATAATGCGAAGCAGCGTCGATTTTCCCGAACCGTTTAGCCCAATAATTCCAATTTTTGCTCCGTAAAAGAATGAGAGATAGATATTGTTTAATATTCGTTTTTGTGGTGGCACGGTTTTTCCTACCCCTACCATTGAAAAGATTATTTTTTTGTCGTCGCTCATTTGTTTTGGTGTTTTTGTTATAAAACCATTAGTAGAGTTCACTGAAAAAGTCTATGCTACTTTTGGGTGCGGGTTGAGTGGTGCGTGGTTAGTGGTTGGTGAAAATTGTTAATTTTTGCAAACAAGCTATCCTCCCAATTGTTTGAGAGAATAGCCTGTATATTTTTAATCTCCTAACTTTTTATTTTGCTAACTTTTTAAAGTCTTTTGCAGTTAGACCTTGTGGCTTTTTACCTTTTTTAATGAAAAACCAATTAAAATAGTACAATGCAGCGTCATCTGCTCCTAAAATAGCGTTCCAGCATCTTACTTTTTTATGATCTTTACCTGGTGCAACTTGATGTAGAATAACTGCATTAGGGTCTTTGCTGTCAATCACTTTCTCGATCTCCTCAGCTGTTGATATTTTTACATTATAGGGATATAGCTTTTTAATCTTTGCTTCAGTATTTACATCCGGCGTAAGCTCCTCCTTCATTAAGTAGAGGGTTTTGTTGTGAATTCGCTTCATATTGTCGGCATAAAACTTCATGGCTTTGCGTGATGACTTAATGTTCGGGTTTGCAAGTAGATTGTGAACGTGTTGCTCAATAAAACGCAAAATTAATCCTAATTTGTAGTCATATGTACCCTCATCCATATCGGCGTATGAGATTGGCATACCTGAAATTACCGGCATATCTTTCATAGTTTTATAATCGCCACCAAGTGTTATATTAAGAAACTGATAATAAGCTATTTCGCGGTCTTTTTTAAAGTGCGTCAAATCTAATATAAGAAATGATAAATTTGGGTCTGTTCTTAAAGAATCAAACAACTCCTTACTGTACGTTCTGAATTCGTATGGAGTTATTGTCCAATGTTTTTTTGCTGTTTCTTGCATTTGCTCATTGTAAACCAAAAGCACGTTTGGTTCTAAAAAAATGATTGTTTTAGTTTTTGTAAACTGTTTTAACTGTTCTTGAGTTGGAACAACAATTTGCGCCTTTACAAAAGAGACACAGAAAAAAAGTCCAACTAATAATAATGTTCTTTTCATAATAGTGATTGTTTTATTTTACATTAATTGTTTATAATCACGACATTACCTGAGGCAAAAACTCTGAAGTCATTAAGAGCAAATATAATACTATTTTTAGATTAATCTCGATATGATTAAAATAAAAATATGTTAGTTTTATATGCTTACAAGTTTAGAAGCATGCCACGTTTATATTTTATAAAATATTTGTGGTATGCTTTGGTTTATTCAGTAACTTTATGGTCTGATATCATATCCAAATTTTTATATAATGTCAAATAAAATTAATCCACAAATTGATGAAAGTTGGAAAACGGTTTTAGAAGATGAATTTAACAAGCCGTATTTTCAAGAATTAAAGAGTTTTTTAGTTGCAGAAAAATCGAAATATACTGTATATCCGCCGGGTAGCAGAATATTCGCCGCTTTTGACGTGACTCCCTTTGACAATGTCAAAGTTGTAATATTGGGACAAGATCCATATCACGGGGCGGGACAAGCTCATGGTTTATGCTTTTCGGTACCTAAAGGAGTTCAAAAACCACCCTCGTTACTAAATATTTGCAAGGAGCTGAATACAGATTTAGGAATACCTATTGCAAAACATGGAAATCTTGAAAAATGGGCTAAACAAGGAGTCTTAATGCTTAACGCCACGCTAACTGTTAGAGCAAATATGGCTGGTTCGCACCAAAACAGAGGTTGGGAAACTTTTACTAATGCGGCTATTGAAAAACTTTCAGGACAAAAATCGGGTCTGATTTTTATTCTTTGGGGTGCGTATGCACAAGCAAAGGAACAGATAATTGACACATCAAAACATCATATATTAAAGGCTCCACACCCCTCTCCTCTTTCAGTACATCGCGGATTTTTTGGATGCAAGCATTTTTCAAAAACAAATGAACTATTAATCAAGCAAGGGAAAACTCCTATTGACTGGAACTTTGAGTGATTGAATTTCGGATTTTAGGAACACAGAACACACAGATTAAACGGATTTACACGGATTTTTTTTGGATTTCGGAGTTTTTGAACACGGAAAACACGGATTAAACAGATTTGCACGGATATAGAGTATCGGATTTATGAATGGTTTTGAGGCTGTCTCAAAAGTAAAATTTAGCTAAAAAGCGGTAAGGTATCTCAGAAGTGTCCAAATGCAAGGCACTGAGATTGAGGGCGAAGGAGCGTACATGAAGTACGTGACTGAGTCCGAATATCGAAGTAACGCAGCAGTTGGGCACTTATGAGACACCGCCCTACATAAAATCTGTGATTATCCGTTTAATCTGTGTCATCTGTGTTCTAATTGTTTCTAATTTCTAATTTTAGTATATCTTTGCAGAAAACTTAAATATTATGACTCGCATTATTATCATTCTAAACTTTTTTGGATTTGTATTTGTTTTAAACTCTTGCAAAAACGCAGGTACAAGTAAGCAAACAGATAAAAGTAACCCTAATAACTCGATACTTTGGGAAATATCGGGCAACGGATTGGAACATAAATCTCACTTGTACGGAACTATTCATATTCAAGACAAGCGTGTCTTTCAATATGGGAAAACAGTCGAAGATATATTAAAAAACACATCAATAATAGCTGTTGAGATTGAACTTGACAAAATTGAACCTATGTCAGCTATGCAAGCAATGATGATGAAAGACAGCACTTTAGATCAGCTTCTATCTCCTGACGAATACGCTTTGCTTGAAGAAAAATATACTGAAATTACTGGCACATCATTGGCTACCGCACAACAAATGAAACCGTTTTTTTTAAGTGCCAATATTATTCTTTCACTTATACCAAAAGATTTCCCTGTTGCCTTAGATATGCATTTAATACAATATGGAAGAAAGGAAAATAAACGAGTGGTTGGATTAGAGACATTTACCGAGCAAATGGAATTAATTGACATGCTGTCATATTCCGAACAAGCTCGAATGTTATTAGAGAGTTTAACCGATACGATAGACATCGCAGATATTTTAGACAACATGCTAAATGCATACCTAAACATGGAGGCAGATAGCCTGATGGTGTTGATTAAAGATCCATCACTTCCCGAACAATTTGCGAAAGCTATGATTAGCAAACGCAACCACATAATGGCAGACAGATTAGAGCCTTTATTGAAAGAAGGCAGTGTGTTTTGTGCTGTCGGAGCAGGTCACCTATTCGGCGAAGAGGGGGTAATTGATTTACTTAAAGCAAAAGGATATACACTAAAACCTATTTTATTCAGTTTCGATAATAAATAAATCTGGGTCAGCGGACAGATCTAGAAGCGATTGTTGTAGAATTATTTCATCATTGATAAATAAAGCTCTGTTTTTTACTTCGCCCTGTTCTGAAAATTCTGTCCAGATTCCTTGACGGCGATCATTAATATATTTACCAAACATTGAGGCATCTCCCGATGAATAGTAGAAAAACCAATTGCCGCTCGCTTTACCGTTTTTGTAATCGCCTGATTGTTTAACTATTCCGTTAGGGTGGTAAACAACCCAATTGCCATCGTATTCACCATTATTGTACTCTCCTACAACATACCTATTACCATTCTCGTAAAAAATTACCGCTGCTCCCTGTCGAACTCCATTTTGATATTCAACTAACTCTCTTACGTTTCCGTTTTCGAAATATGTAACCATTGTGCCGTTTTCTTTGTCATTCACGTAGTTCACAACGGATAAAGTATCTTTGCCATTAGTGTGAAAAACTACCAAATCGCCTTGTAGTTTACAATCACTATAAAATCCAACTCTTTGCAGGTTTCCCTCTTTATTGTACACCTCTAATTTACCGTGCCAGCACTGATCGTAACGTTCTCCTTTATAATTCAATACGCCGTTTTCGTGATAATACTCACAAAATCCTTTTATTATATCATTCTCACGGTAAGAGATTTCTCTCAAATTTCCGTTTATATAGTAGTATCTGCAATATCCAAAAACCATATTGTTTTTGTACTGTTCAACCTTATTCAAACTGCCATCACTATTGTAAACCAACAAGCTATCAGAGAGTTGACCAGAACTGTACGTTCCCGACTGATATATTTGCTTATTATCATAGTAATGTGAGAAAGGACCATTCAATACGCCCATAAGATAGGTGTATTTTGATTTTATCAGTCCATTCGGATAGTTTATATCCCAAACTGAGTCTAATAAATTGTTTTTGAAATTACCCGCTTGATATGGAATACCATTTTGATAAAAAAAAGTATAATGTCCTGATTTAATGGTGTCTGTGCCAACAATGTTTACTGCGTAAACCTCCTTAATTCTACCGTTTGGATAATAGCTACGAACTGTGTCTTGAGCGACAGTAAAGTTAACACCACAAAAAAATATCAATAACAAAATTAAAATGCGCCCTCTATGATATCTCAGAACTATCATTTGCTATATAAAACAACATAACTGGCTAATATTCAACTACAATTTGAGTGCCTTCGAGTGTCGATGTGCTTCCGTAGTCTAAAATTGCAGCCAATGCATAAGTTCCTTTTTCAATATCAGCAGGCAAATCAAACGTAACTCTTAATGTGTGTTTTGGGTATGATTCAAATGTTTTTGCAGGATAAACCGTCTCCTGTCCCGTTAACATATTCGAGAGAATTAAATATGATTTACACTGAACTATAACATCACTGTTATTTGTTACCAAAGCAGTGAACATACGCTTAGTAGAATCATCAGATTCAATTTCTCTTAATTGGTCTATTTTTGCATTCAACTGACCTACTCCCTGCGATGTTTGAAATACGTCAACAAGAATTCTTGGACTAACTGTCATTCCGGCAGCCAAAGACTTATCAGCTTCGAATGTCATTTTCTCTACAGCTGTGCGAACATTGATAATTCCCCAACGAGAACCAAACTCATCGACAGGTGGTTGTACCGAAACACTAATTTGCTGCTCGCCGTTGGGAGCTATCTCAAAAAAGGTTGGTGATATGGTCATCCAGTTGCTGATACTGCGTTTATGTGAATTCGCAGGAGCGTATTCTCGTTGACCTTCGCTATTCAAAGCAAAGTCAGTTACACTTAACAAAAACGAATTTGTACTATTACCGTGATTCTTTACTACGATAGTTTTAACCTGAGATGATCCGGGTTCAGCATTAAAAAAAAGTCTTACAGGAGAGACTTCAAAATCCTGTGAGTAGCCCATAAGCGAAATGAGCTGTATAGCTAGTATTGCAATAATTATTCTCATGTTGTTATTTATTCAATTTGTAATATAATGATTAACGTTTTTGATTAGATTTTCAAATCTAAAGCCTTCACAAAAGTAACACTTTAAAGTTAATTCGCAATAAATATGCATAAAATTAACTACATTATAATTTCAAATAATATACCAAATTATCATCTTTTTCAATTTTTTTATTCATATTTGCTATTAGAACAAATAGTAGTTAACTTTGATATCAATATTTAAAAAACCAACAAATGCAATTCAAAACTCTTAAATACTATCAATCTGACAATTACGGGATTTTAAGTCTAAATGTTCCCGAACAAATGAACGCCATGTCGCCACAAATGCTTGGCGATTTATATTCATTTTTCAGTAATAAACCACCAAAAGGCGTAAGGTTTATTATTCTTTCAGGCGATGGAGAATGTTTTGGCTCAGGCGGCGACCTAAAGTCAATGTTTAAAATGGGTGCAAAAGAGTCTGAAAAAATTTCTAAACTCACTCACAAAGCTTTTTCACTGATAGATAAATACCCCGTTCCTGTTGTTGCCGTTGTACACAAGTATGCCTTTGGAGGCGGGTTTGAGTTGGCTTTGGCTTGTGATATGATTTTTGCAACTTCTGATGCGCAATTTTCTTTGCCCGAACTGAAATTTAACATGCTTCCGGGTGGTGGCGGAACAGTCCGATTACCTTTGGCTATTGGCAAACGTGAAGCTTTTTGGAACATTCTTACAGCCAATAAAATAAATGCAGAAACGGCTCTACAAATGGGCATTGTGCAGAATATTGTAAGTAATGATAAGTATATTGAAGAGAGTGTTAGTATATTAGAAAAAGCCATATTACCAATTGAAAAAGAGGCAATAAAGGCATTAAAAGAGGTATTCTCATCTATAACAATGGAGACAAAAGACGCGTTTGGCAAAGAGGCTGAAGGATTTTCATATCTACTTGAAACATATGCCAAACAAAAAATCAAA
>Ga0116183_1000333_pt1 | contig 55729 bp, 39 predicted proteins | sample AD_UKC078_MetaG_FD_89753 | JGI IMG/M metagenome (GOLD analysis project Ga0116183, IMG submission 89753) | Active sludge microbial communities of municipal wastewater-treating anaerobic digesters from USA - AD_UKC078_MetaG | ecosystem: Engineered > Bioreactor > Anaerobic > Digestate | place: USA...
GCGCTCGCCCCGTTGATCGCCTCGCCGTCGGTAACCAAAGTGCTGCATGACGCACCTCTGGACCTCACGATCCTAGCGCGCGCGACCGGTGCCGTACCGCGCTCCGTATTCGACACGCGCCTTGCGGCCGGGTTCGCCGGACTCAGCGCAACGCTCTCGCTCCAAGCCCTGTTGCAGGAGGTCCTCGGGGTGACGATCGCCAAAGGCGAGACCCGTTCCAATTGGTTACGGCGACCGCTCAGCGAGAACCAGATCCGATATGCCGCCGAGGATGTTGTTCACCTGCTTCCGCTTCGCGAAGCCCTGCTGGCGCGCTGCGCCGGAAAGCGGTCCCGGAACTGGCTGGACCAAGAACTCGCGCGGCTGGACGATCCGGCACATTACGAGGAGTCTCCGCCTGAGGAAAGGTTTCGGCGCGTGAAAGGCGCCGCCCGCCTGAACCGGCGCCACCTCGCACTCCTGCGCGAGGTGGCGGGGTGGCGCGAACGGGAAGCCCGCCGCCGTGACTGGCCCCGGAATCACGTGCTGCCCGACCCCGTGATGGTGACGATCGCGTTGCGAGGTCCGGCAGATGTCCGGGCGCTCATGGCGGTCCCCGGTTTTCCTTCACGCATGCCCGCCAAACTTGTCGGACAAATCCTGGCGGCCGTGGAACGGGGAAAGGCGTTGCCGGAGAGCGCATGCCCTGACCCCTCTGACCGGAATCCCGCGACCGCGCGCGCACTCAAAGAGCCAACCGACCGCCTGCTCGCCCATCTCCGGATCGCCTGCGAAAAAGAGGGGATCGATCCGGCATGGATCGCCTCGCGCAACGAAGCGGAAAGCCTGGTCCAGTCCCTTGCGCGGGGAGACGCCTCCGCGCACCCGCTCATGCGCGACTGGCGGCAAACGCTGCTTGCGGGCTTTACGCTCTGATTCGGACCGATGCGTTTTCCAGCGCAGCGCGGTATGGCAGACTCGCCGCCTCAACCCAGCAGAACACGCACGACGTGGGACGCCGAATAGTCCGGCTGTTCAAGCGTGCAGAAACGGCCGATCCGCAGATAATCGTCACCCAGCGTGACAATCCCCGGCTCACGCGTGCCGTCCGCCCGAACCTGTCCCAGCTCGATATTACCGAACAGGCCGTTGCAGATGCACTTCCGGCCCACAGTATCCTCTGCACTGCCGCCCTTGGCCGTGTAGGCCTCAACCGGTTCCGCGGGACAGCGGTACCCGATGACGCCATCCGCTTGGACATAGGCCTCGCGCAGATAACCGAGATCGCACACCCGGCGGCGCGCCGTATAAACCTCGGGCTCGGAAAGCGTCCCTTCGAGCCGTGCGACCTTGAAGGGGAAGCCGGTTGGCGAGGCGAGCGGGTCGGTAAAGACCTTGCCGTCGCCAGCCAGCGCCAGATGGATCAGAGCGTGGCGCATTTTCGGCTCCAGCCCCGACTCTTCGCAGAGCGCGAAAGGCGTGCCGACCTGCACACCGACGGCACCCTCTGCGAGTGCCGTGCGCAGGGCTTCGGGCGATCCGTAGCCACCGCCCAGCCAGAACGGCATGCCGATTTTACGCATGGATTCCAATTTGACCACATCGCGCGGACCGTAGATCGGCTGGCCGTCGGGGGTCAGCTGTAGCGGACCGCGTGGCGGCGCGTTGTGGCCGCCGGCCGTCGGTCCCTCAACAACAAAACCCTCTACGCTACCGCTGGCGCGCCGCAACAACATGGTGGCAAGCGAGTCCGAAGAGATGATCGGCAGGAAATCCGGACGCAGCAGACGGGGCGGCGTACAGCCATCCTCAAAAAAGAGGGCCGGATCAAAGACACGCTGGCAGTCGGTCTCAGGCGTTGCGCCGTGGACGCGGACGGTATAGGTCGCGGCTTCATGGCGCGACAGCGCATCCAACACGCCCGGAAACTCCACGGGGATGCCGGCGCCGACGATCATGACCGCCGCACCGGCGAGCATTGCGCCGTAGACGGAGGGCAGGTGGGGAAACTGGATTTTTTCGAGATAGTTGATGCCGACCGGATTGGAGTGGCCTTCACGCGCGAGAAAGACCTCCACAAAATTGGAAACGACGCACAACTCGTCCACCCACCGGTTGCTTTTGATCGTATGTTTGGTCGCAGCCTGATACGGCTGGTCCGCCGGCCTCCCGCCGGGCACAAACAATGCGTCCAACACCCGCTGCGCCATCTGGGGGAAAGGGAAATGCGAAAGCGCCCGGCGCACGTCACCCCCCAGATCCCCATCCTGCAAACGCCGGGCGAGAACCTGATCGAGCCCGGTTCCGGAAACCACACCAAGCTGCCCGAGTTTGGATACGGCCTGGGCCAAACGCCAATGGGAAACGCCGACACCCATACCACCCTGGATTATTTTCGGCAACGGGATTTTCATCATACGCACGGAATCCTTCACGACATCAACTTTTCCGAAACACGGCGTCGCACACGCCGGTCTTTACGGCACTCACTCGGCTGCGGTTGGGTTTCGATCCATCACCATGCGGTAATATTTTATGAAGCAGGCGATCACTTCATCCTGAGTTATCTCCGTGATCGGATACGTTTGAGGATCCGCTCTGAACATACTCTCGTATTTGACCAGCCGCTGTCCGCGATTCAAGCGCACTTCCGCCCGCGGGAGAATCCCGTTCTGGACGAACTGCTTCATCACCCGGAATGTGATTTCCTCCATCTCACCGATGCGCACACTCAACGTCGCCGAAGCGGGCGCCCGCCGTACTTGCGCATCACGCTCGTGCTTCTGGACCAACTCTTCCGCGATCTCGGACAACGCCGGAATGGCCACCGTATCCAAAAACGCCTCAAAAACAGCGTTTTCCTCTTCCGCACGCGTGGTCCGGGCTCTCCCGCCCAAAATCCCGCTCAACTCCGCTCGCCAATCCATGCCGTGCCCTTCTCATAATTCGAAGATTTCTGAAACTATAACACATCTGTGCAGTCCCGCGCAACCTCACACCTGCCCCGGAAAACGCCAGACGGATTCCGGTATTCCATCCTTGCCCCGCCCCATCGAATCCCTTATTCTCTCAGCATGCATGTCAAACTGGATATCCCCGGATTTGTGGATCTTCAGGTCAACGGGTTTGTGGGTGTGGATTTCAGCGGTCCCGATCTCACGGAAGAGAGCTTTAGACACGCCTGCCATACGCTACTGGAACGCGGCACCGCTGCTTTTCTCCCTACCGTAATCACTGGCACCCCGGAGCAGACCCGCCGCAATCTTGAGCGGATGGCGTCCGTTTTAAAAAAAGATGCGGTGCTGGCGCGTCACATTCCCGGATTCCACCTCGAAGGCCCCTTCATTTCGAGCGAGCCGGGAGCGGTGGGGGCACATGACCCCGCAGCGGTCCGTCCCCCGGATTGCGCGTATTTCGACCGGCTCTGCCAGTGGGCCGGAGACCGGATCCGCCTGCTGACGATCGCGGCGGAGATTCCCGGTGCCGAAGTCCTCACGCGACATGCCGTGGCGCGGGGCATCCTTGTCTCCTGCGGTCACCAACTCGCGGATGCCGCAGCCCTTGCGCGGCTCGTTGATGCGGGGGCCTCGGCCCTGACCCATCTGGGGAACGGCTGCCCGAATCAGGTTCATCGGCACGACAATCCGCTGTTGACCGGCTTGGCCGAGGAGCGCTTGCAGATCCTGTTCATTCCGGACGGGCATCATCTCCCCGCCCACGTGCTGAAAGTGTTTGCCCGTGCCGCGGGCGCGCGCCGTCTGATCGCCACTACGGACGCCTCGCCTGCAGCGGGATTGCCGCCCGGGACCTACAATGTGCTGGGGAATCAGGCCGTACTGGAGCCGGACGGACGGTTGCATAATCCGGAGAAACAATGCCTGGTCGGTTCTTCCGCCACGCTGATCGCATGTATGAACGTGCTCCACCGGCTCAACCTGTTCACGCTGGAGGAGTTGCTGCAGATCGGATTCCGCAACCCGCTGGCTCTGATCCGCGTCGAAAGCCGCGAGGTTCCCACCTGCCGTTACCGGATCACGTTCTCACCGGAGACGGGGTTTGTCCTCCGTTAACGTGCGTTGCAAGGAAAGGAGACGTCATGAAGTTTACCCGCAGATCGTTCCTCCGGCATTCCGCCGCCACCCTGTCGCTCACCGCGATCCCGTCCCCGGGTGCGCATGCGGATAAACCGAAAATCCGAGTCGGTTCCTGCACGCTCCGTCTCGATCAAGCCCGACAGGCCGGACTGGATGGTGTGCAACTCTGGGCGGGCGGGGCGGCGGATGAACTGGATATCTACAAAGCGGATACCCGCGCCCGTCTCAAAACGCAGATTCGCGAGACCGGATTGCCGATTTGTTCCCTCATGTTGGGACTGTTGAACTCGTATCCCCTCGCCACGGATCCTCGTGCCCCCGCCTGGCTCCAGCAGAGTATTGAGGCGGCGCAGGATCTGGGCGTGCCGAATATCCTGGTGGCGTTTTTCGGCAAAGGCGACCTCCAAGCCGATCGAAAAATCAAGGAGCCGGAATTCGCCTCCGCTTGCCGACGAATCCGGGATGCGGCGCCGCGGGCGCACGACGCCGGAGTCACACTCTCCATCGAAAACCTGTTGAGCGCCGAGCAGAACCTTCGAATGCTGGACACGATCGGGCATGAGGCGGTCAGCCTTTATTATGATGTGTACAATACCGGAAAAAGCATGAAATACGACTCGCCCGCCGAAATCCGGCTTCTAAAAGGGCGTATTACGCAGATCCACTACAAAAACGGCCCGCGGTATCTGGATGAGGACCGCCCCTATTTTGAGGCGGTCACGGCTGCGATCCGGGAGATCCGGTATTCAGGATGGATCGTACTGGAGACCTCAAGCCCCTCCAAGGACGGTGTGGCCGACGGCAAACGCAACGGTGATTTTGTCCGCTCGCTTTTCGCGTGACCTGCGCGGCGCGTCTCGAAACCGCTTCCGTCCCGGCAACCCAACCCGGTCGGGTCGGTTCCCGTGGACACCGCCGGGCGCATGCCGTTCACGCCTCCGGCAGCGGAATGACTGTTTCCTCGCGCGTAGCGAGATGCTTGCGCCGGACTGTGCCGCGCGCCACATCATCGGGACCGATGAAAATCGCGTCCGCCGCAGAGCCCGCACCGGCTTTGGCGAAAAACGTTTTCGGTTTCTGGCGTGCGAGGTGGAGGTCCACCCTCTCACCCGCCTCGCGTAGGCTCCGGGCCAAACGCATCGCGGATTCACGCTGTTCAGGGAACATGTATCCGATGATCACCCCATTCTTTTCCGTTGCCGCCGTCTCGCTGAGTAGGTCCTTGAGCACCTCCGCGATCACCACATCCCCGAAACCCAATCCCACGGCGGGCGTGGGCGCACCCCCGATGGTAGTCAGCAGATTGTCATACCGTCCGCCGCCAAAGATCGCACGGAATTTGCGCGCCGAATCGAACGCCTCGAACACGATCCCCGTGTAATAGGCGAGCCCGCGGATCACGGCAATATCGAACATCAAACGATCCGCGATGCCGTAGACCCCGGCCAGCGCGAACAATTCACGCAACGCGGCGACCGCGGCCGAATCGGGACCGACCCGCTCCGCTGCCTGATCGAGCGTTTGAATGCCGAGCAAAGCGAAGGTCTGTTCCACCGCAGGGTCTTTCAACCCTTCGGCCCGAAGCAACCCGGCGATCTCATCATCCGAAATTTTGCCGCGCTTATCCAGCGCGAGGAAGACTGCGGCATGGTGTTCAGGCGCAATCCCGGATACTGCCAGCAACTCCGCGAGCAGGGCACGGTTGCTGACATGAATCCGGTAAGCCTGCTCCGGCAGTCCCATGCGGCGCAACCCCTCTGCGGCCGCGGCCAACACCTCAACCTCAGCCGAGACCTGACCTTCCCCGACGACATCCAGATTCCACTGGTAATGTTCACGTTTCCGACCGCGGGTCATCCGTTCATACCGGAAACATTGGGCCACCGTGAACCACTTGACCGGGAACACGAGTTGCCCCTGCCGTGCGGCAATCAGGCGGGCAAGGGTGGGAGTCATCTCCGGACGCAAGGCCAGTCTTCGGCCGCTCTTGTCCTCAAAATGGTAAATCTGCTCCGAGACCTCCTCCCCGCTTTTCCGCTGCAGCAGATCGAGGCTTTCCACCACACACGCGTCATAGGGCTGAAACCCGAACGCAAGCGCCGCCTGGCGCCAGGCGTCAAAGATCCGGTTGCGCCAAAACATGTCTTCCGGATAAAAATCGCGCATGCCGCGCGGCGGATCAAAGGAAAACGAAGCGGGTACATTCATGACGGGAAACCTAAAAGCGTGCGGCAGCCCACTACACTTTATCCGCAAGCATGTCTCGCATGCGTTTGCCGGGTTTGAATTTCACGGCATACCGGACCGGAATCGTGACCACGTCGGCGGGTTGATTCGGATTACGCCCGATCCGCGCTTTCCGTTTAACCACCGAAAACACGCCGAACTCGCGGAACTCAACATGCTGACCGGCTTCCAGCGCGTCGACGATACCATCCAGCGTTCTCTGGACGATATCCAGAACCTGCAGTTGCGTCAGTCCGGTATCTTTGGCGATCCGGTTGACGAGATCGCGTTTTTTCAACGCCACCCTTTCCGGCGCTTTATCATGCTTTGACGGCTTCACGGCATCCCTCCCCTTCCCCCTGGACGTAACCGTTCCATTCTACCCTCACCCATTCCCCGCTTCGCAGGCGGCAGGCTCGTCCGCTTTCGCACTGAGTGCGGATGTCAACGCCTTTACGCGGTCGGCGATCGCCGCCGCAGCCTGCTCGACCGGAACGATCTCGCTCTCCTTACCTGTGCGCAACTTGATTTCCACCCCGCCTTTCGCGAGGCCTTTCGCGCCCGCCACCACGCGCACCGGGCAACCGATTAGATCGGCATCCTTGAATTTAACCCCCGGGCGCTCCTCCCGGTCATCCACGAAAACATCAATGCCGCAAGCCTCCAGTTCCGCCTCCAGTTGAGCGACCACATCGTAAACCCGCTCGTCACGGGGATCGAGCAACAGCAGACTTACCGCAAAAGGCGCCACGGATACAGGCCAGATAATGCCGTCGGCATCATGGCTCTGTTCAATGACCGCCTGCAGCGTCCGGGTCACGCCGATTCCATAACAACCCATGACCATCTGCTCGCTCTGGCCTTTTTCGTTGAGATAGACGGCATCGAACGACTCGGAATACTTGGTCCCGAGTTTGAAGACGTGGCCGACCTCAATACCCCGCCGGAGTTGCAGGGGTTTGCCGCACCGCGGGCAGAGATCCCCGGAACCGACAACCGTCAGGTCCCCATATGCGGTCACACGCGCGTCCCGTGCGAGGGAAACCTGCCGGTAATGCGTGTCGGCGCGGTTCGCACCGGTGACACGGTCTTCCGCACCCTCCAGCGACTGATCCGCATACACCGGAATCGAAAGCCCCGCCGGCCCGGCGAATCCGACCGGCGCACCGGTGACACGGAAGATCGTTTCCTCATCCGCCAGTTCGATCTTGCTGGCGTTGAGCAGCCGTTTCAACTTATGCTCATTCACATCGCGGTCACCCGGGACCAATGCGGCGACGGGCTTGCCGTCCGCCAGATAGATCAACGTTTTGATGAACCGGTCCGGCGCACAGTCAAAAAAGGCGGTCAGGTCCTCGATCGTGCGCACTCCGGGGGTGGGCACCTCAGACAAGGGGGGACAGGCCGCTTCCGCCGCAGGCTTGCCCATCCTTTCAGCCCGCTCCTGATTGGCGGCATATCCGCAGGCGGCACAATCCACAATGCCGTCCTCCCCCGAGTCGGCCAGAACCATGAACTCATGCGACCAGCTTCCGCCAATATCCCCCGTATCCGCCTCCACCGGCTTGACCCGCAGGCCGCAGCGCTGGAATATCCGGGTATACGCATCGTACATCGCCTGATAAGAACGGTCCGCCGCCTCCATGGAGGTGTCGAAACTGTACGCATCCTTCATGATGAACTCCTTGGCGCGCATCAGACCGAAGCGCGGCCGGATCTCATCACGGAATTTGGTCTGGACCTGATAAACCGTGCACGGCAGTTGACGGTAGGAACTGACTTCACCCGCCAACAGACTGGTGACCACCTCCTCATGCGTGGGGCCAAGCGTCATCAGACGCTCCGCACGGTCTTTCAGACGGAACATCCCCGGTCCCATGGCGGCGAGCCTTCCCGAACGCTCCCAAAGCTCGGCCGGCTGCAGCGCGGGCATCAGGATCTCCTGAGCGCCGGCCCGATCCATCTCTTCCCGAATGATCCGGGTCACCTTGTGCAATGCCCGCAGTCCGAGAGGCAAAAACGTATACAACCCTCCCGCAACCTTCCGGACCAGGCCGGCGCGGACCATAAGTTTATGACTGTTGATTTCAGCCTCCTGCGGATCATCCCGCAGGGTATTGAGCAACGCACGCGACCAACGCATTTCGCTTCTATCCTTCTTAAATCCCGCTTTACGAAAACATTGCGATTTATTTCACCGTATTTTCCGATGATTCGCAAGTCAAAAAAGAGTGAGAATAGGCCTTGCCACTTGAGGCGATAACAGCGACAATATCAAACTGATAAAAAAAGACACAGGAGGGTTATGCTTTTTGTGCGAAAAACCGGATTCACGCTCATCGAGCTGCTGGTGGTGATTTCCATTCTGGGCATTCTGGCCGCTGCCCTGACGACACAGGTGGGCCGGGCACGGTCCATGGGACAGGCGATTCGGTGCAAGACCAACCTGCGCAATCTCGCGCAGGCTTCCCTGAGTTATGCCGTGGAGACCAAACACATGCCTTGGGCAGGGTCGTTCCAGGTGCGTTACCCCAGCCGGGATGGCAACCGTTACGTCCCGAAATACTACGAGCACCGCGGCTGGGTAGGCTGGGTCGGATCCGGAAGTTGGCCGAACAAAGATATCCAGGACATGGAGATCTCGTGTTTTCACGGGAACAATGCGTACTACTCGCTCACGAACGGCAGTTTATGGACGTTTGTGGGCAAAGACGTCTCCACTTTCCTTTGCGACACGCACAAGAAAGCCGCCGCACGAACCGGTCTCGAGAAAATCCACCGCTCTTATGTGATGAACGCCTATTTCGGTTACGAGCATAAAGCCCCCCCGGAAACCGCCGATGTCCGGTGCTGGCTGGAAAGTCTCTCCTCAAGCGGCAATGCGGCCAGCCGGTTGCTCTTCGCGGAACTTCCCGCGAGGTCGATTGTCTCTTCGGGGGAGGGTGCCGACAGCGTGCTGCAGGCGGAGATCAAAAACTATGCGAATCCCGGGTCACCGGAGATGATCGGATTCAACCACAAAGTCGGCAAACGGTACGTGGCGCATGTGGCCTATGCCGATGGCCATGTCGATGCGTTGATCGAACCCGAAGGGGGGAACAAGGATGACTGCATCGAACTGACAAGGCAACTCTGCAATGGCGAGGATATCACCGAAGAGTTGAGGGACCGGATGCGGTGAGCAAGAACCAGCGCGTTGGGAGCGGCCATTTTTTGCGGACGGGGACAGACGTGTGTGGAGCATCGGAATGAAACGAGTGAGTAACGATTTGTGCGCCGCGCTGGCGGTTTTCTTGACCTGCACAGGTGTCGCGTCCGGCGTGACCAACCTGCTGCCGGTAGCGCGTATCCTGCTGTTTGATGATTATGCGGACACCTCGCTTTGGACGCATGAGGGGCCGGTAATTACAGGGCTCGCTACTCGCCGAGCCTTACGCTCAGGCACAAACCATTTTCATTCCGCTGGATGGAATATTTTTAACACGCGCACTGGTTCTGCCCGCGGACAAGGATCCGGGCTGATCGTCCCCCCCACATTGCCTTCTTTCAACATTAACACCGCCACCAATTTCGCCGCCAACCTGCAAAACACGTTGGATGCGGCGATCATCTCGCCTGTTTTCCAAGAAGGGATCGGCACCGTTTATTTTGAAGCGGTGAACAACCAAGCCGGGCGGCCCACCCGCATCACGATCTGGCTGACCACCAACATGACTGACCAAACCAGCGGCTGGCCCACCAACATCCTGCTTGACGCGGAAACCCAAGACCTCACCTATAACTGGGTACAATTTGGCGATGATGTTGTTTTGGATTACTCGAATTCCGGAGAGTTTTACCGTTATGTACGCTCCCTGAACTACCGGGGTCCCGCCAAACTTCGCTGGCAGCGCAGCGGCGGGGTTTCGGGCGGCTCCGCGCTTCCCCCTCCTGAAGCGGAAAATTACGGGGGTGTTTACACGGATGCGCCTGGAGATGGTCTCGATTCCTTCTTCACCGTCATCGACAACATCCGGGTCTCGCAACCGCCATCGGATGTCGTGGTCCGGAAAACCGCCTGCCCTTTTCAGCCGGGATACCCCTCAGTCGGCACGAACATGACGGTCCGCTGTTTCACGGACAATGTGGACATGAACACGCCCACCGACTGGACCAGCCGCACAAACAAAGTCTATTACCGCTGGCGTTATCTGGATCAGGCCAGCAATGACTGGACGAGTGTCACCCTCACCAATTTCTTTCAGGGCATCCAGGGGAATAACGAGGGGTATGAAGGCGTGATCCCGCCCCACCCGCGGACCGGTGACTTGGAGTACTATTTCGAGTGCTCGTATGCGGGCTACAGTTACCAGTCGCCCGATTACACGGGTGAAGGCCATGTCTATCCTTCAGAAGCCGCGGCCGCAGGTTTCTCGCCCCGCCTGCTCGGAAGCCGTTCCCAACCGTTCTCCATCCGAATCCGCCCTTTCGTCTCGCCCTATGGTTCGATCTCCGTAGTCGCGGACGAGTATCCGGAACCGGTCACCATGGAACTTGTGGCGGACAACACTTGGCAGGGCATGCTGCCGCTCAGCGACGCGGGCACAACCAATGTCTCCTGGCGTTTAAAAGGGGAACGCCGCTACCTGCCGGTCGAGGTCGCCTATTCGACCTCGGTTGTCCACTGGGCGGAAACCCTCCCCGGCACCATCAACCGCCTGCCTTACGGCGGGGTCTGCGAGGAAACCGAAACGCCACTCACCAAGACGGTCACGGCGGATCGGGGCGCGTATGTGATGCTGACTTTCGACACGGAAACCTTGAAATACATGCTCGTCCGTGCCGAGTACCAGAATTTCAACAATTGGCCGGCCCTCTCCGACAAGTTTTCGGAGAGTAACGGGCAAACCCCCAAAGCGAGTTTTCTCAACACCTTTGAGGCGTGGCCAGTCAGTGTGGAGGACACCTATTCCCAATACTTCCATCTGCCCGTCCCCACCACGAACGTCTTTGTCCGCGAGCCGTTCGGCACCCCCCAGGCCAACTGGATGGCCGGTCACGCGGCCTTCAGTGTCGAACGAACGCTGGCGGACGAGAACAACAAGCCGGCAGGGTATGTCAACTTCCGCAATCAGGCGCTGCGTCTCCAAGGGGGTGGCTGTACCCTCGGCTTGGGGTACGTCCACAATACGGTGCAAACCCGGACCGACGGCATCCGGGATTTCGCCTTCAAATACCGTCTGGCGCAGACTGCCGACAAAATCGACGTCGCGTACGACCGTACCGCGTTCATCAGTTCGAACTATTCGGCCAAAGTGACGGCCCGTTCCTACACGGGACACTCACCGGACGCCCCGTCGCTCTCCGTGATCGCCTATTATCAGGATGCCGACCATTTTTACGAATACCGCATCACTCAAGTTCCCGACACCGATAATCTGTCACGCGACAAGCGGGTGACACATCAATTGTACCGCTGGATCAACGGCACGCCCACCCTGCTTGCAACCTCAGGCACGTATGACACCGGTAACGCGGGGGATATAGTGGGATTCGAACACGCTATGGAAATCCGTATATTCAACCAACCCAACAGTACGCTGATCCGCTGTTACTATTATCCGTCATCAAGCGCTGTATTACGGATCGATCATACCGACAACTCCGATTCCCGCCTCACCTACGGCACCTACGGCGTGCTCTCCGAGGATTGCGGTGCAGGTTTCTCGAATTTCATTATCCAACCGACCACAACCGGAGCGACCCTCACCGGAAGTGCCACAACCGTCCTGTCGGATACGAACGCGTTCAACACGGATAAAAACAACTGGAGTGCCCCCTGGGGCCGTTTTGTTCTTGATGGAGATAGGTCGCCGAAGGGGATCCACGCGGTCATCCCCACCCAGAAACTCGGGGTTTACCTCCAGAACTCCGCGCAGGACTCAACCGCCGAGCCCGCCGCGCCGGGCACGACCGCATGGAAGCTTTTCCAGGAGATCACCGTTTCGGGGTACGGATACAAGACCAATGCCGTAACGGTTAAGGATTGGAAGACACAGTTCCTTTTGTTGCAGGTCATGGGAGTGGCGGGATCGAAAGCCGATGTCGTGGTGGATGAGTTGAAGATAACCTCCTGGCGCGGTGAACAGTTCGGCAGCGGCAATGACGACGCCTGGCTCGCCACCGAGGCTTGGGCCGTCTCCAACAATGCGGCGAACAGCCATGTGATACAGCTCAAACACACGCGCGCCGATCCGAATGCGGATCAGGCGGTCCGCTCGATCCTCCTCGAAAACGGCATGGGGATGCTGGAGTTCGATTACCGTGTGCTGCGCGCTCCCGCACAGCTCACCGTGCAGTACGCGACGGAGCGCGAGAACGACATCTGGATCCCCGTGCACACCTACGCCATCAGCAACGTGATGTCCGAGTGGGACCACATCTCGGGATACGTGGGCATTACCAATCCGGGATTCCTGCGGGTGATCAACGACCGAAGCGGCGGGTATTCCAACGCCTGGGTCGAAATCGACAATGTCCGGGCTTGGGAAGAGCCTGTCGTTAAGGACACCTCATGGCGCGCGTATAATGTAAAGGTGACCCAAACCGACAAACAGCGGATCATGTTGGATGGCGAGGAAGCCTGTTTGCTGAACAACAGCACCACGCAGGATGCGGAGCCCATTCAGGATCAGAACGTGCCGTTCGTGCAATCCCCGGTTCTGCCGTACGGTTTGGGGGAACTCTCCTTCAAGACACGCGCCTACACCAACACTTTTCCGTCGAGCCTTTACATTTACGCGACCACCAACGGATGGAATGCGCCCACAAACCTCTGGTTCGAGATCGCCGCCTTCACCCAGATCACGAACCGGTTTTATGAAACGGTCACCGTAAAACCGGTTGACGGACGCGATTACGATGCGATCAAATTCATTTCCCCGCTGGGCGGCCAGCGTGCCTGTATTGAGGATATCGCGGTGACCGAACCAGTCTTTCCGGGTTTCGACATCGAGAATGTGCAGGTGCTCTGCCGCAACGGCGATTCGTATGATGATGACCCGCCCCGCCACCAGCCTATCAACTCCGACCACGTGGGCATTCAGGCGGAGTTGGTGAACATCCGGCTCTCGCCTTCGAACATCCAGATGTATGTCGATTACTATATCGGCACCAATGTCTGGGGCGTCGAGAACTGGCCTGCGGCGCAGGTGGTGACGTTGCCGATGGAGCAAATGGGCAACTCGACAACCTATCAGACCCTCCCCTCTCAGGACCTTCCCATGCTGGACAGCGACACCATCGTGCAGTACCGTGTGCGCGCCACCTATCTGGGAGGGATACCCTTGACTGCGGAACAAAAAACGTTTGAGAATCCTCCTTGGTACTTCCCAGTGGATTTCAACGCGGTTTACGCTTCGCAGGGGTGGTCCCCCTATTACATCGTGTACGGCGTACCCCTCAAAACGGTGTGGATCAACGAGGTAAACGCGGCGGAACATGTCGAGGAGAACGGTGTGCCCCAATATGGATTTTATAACAATCCGTACATCGAAATCGCCGTGCCCGTCGGTGTCGATCTCGCGGGCTGGAGTATCGACCTGGTCATGAATGACAGGGATATGCATACCATCACCCTGCCCGAGGGACTGCCTGAACAAACGGCGGTGACCAATGGCTACGCGTTCTTCGTGATCGGCGAGAAATTTCCGGATCCCAATAGAACACCGGTGCCGTTACCGAAGCTCGATTACGGGGAGCCCGGCTTTTACTGGTACATCCCTTGTAGCTACGCGGGCGGGTTGCGCCTGAAACGACCGATGGGCATGTACGAGCATGTCATCGCATACGATGACCCGAGCCAGGGCTCCGGACCGGAATTCGATGGCGAACTCTGGGCGGCCGAAGATCCGGAAAGGCAGTTCGTGTATGTCGGACCGGAGACCCATGGCGGTTCACTCAATGTCACCAACGGCACCGGTGTCACACGCGCGGACTGGACCTTCCCCCTCTATTGGACCCCCGGCGGGCTGAACCCCGGTCAGTCTGTCGCCTTCCCCGAACTGGGCGTCTCGAACCACTGGATCGTGTCCACACTCAATGCGTTGAACGGTACGCAAAACGGTTTGCGCACGCAGTGCCACACCTTCCGTACGCGGAACGGCGCGAACACCAACATTCTGTATCAGGCTGACAACTGGTACCGTCTCTATTCCGTCAAGGTCAATCAGGTGGAACAACTTCCGCCCGGAGAAGGCTTGCAAAACTATCTGTTACCGCTCACCAATGTCTCTGCCAACCTGAATGTGGAAGCTCATTTCGCCCTGCGTCAGGATATCGCTGATCTCGAAATCAGCGACGATATGCTGAACTGGCTGCTCGGGTTCGGCGATAATAACACTCCGCTTGCATCGAGTTATTTCTTCGGCAACGGGAGGTTGATGTCCCTCACCGAACTGTATTGGCTCAATGCGGATCCGACCGTAACCAACCGTGTGGACGGCAGTATTGTCCGTTTCACGCGTGATGCCGAAACCAATTATTATGTTACGGCCTCGCTGGCCGTCAACGGGCAGAACTGTACCTGTCTGTTGAGCCAGGCGGTCATGAAACTGGAAATGACGCCGTCACTGACAATCCCCGATTGGCGGATCGCCGGACAATACAGGCTGATGCCGGATTCGTTCGACACGAACCATCAGTGCCGGATTCTGCTGCCCAACCCGTATATCTACAGTTTCCCGTACTGGGATCCGGCTCAAGCCTTCTTCCGTTGGGTAATCGAAGAACAGCACCCCAATATCGGAGTCCTGCCGCTGGTGAACACGCCGCCGGAACCTTAGTCCGATACGCGCCCCCTGCCTCATCAGGGGGCGCATCGTGACACGGCAGGGTTCACACGCCTCCCTCAACCGTCTTGCATGCGGAGCCAGCGCACAAGTGCTCCCAAGACGAACAGGGCAAGCACCAGCCACAAAGCCGCGCGTTCCCGGTCGGTCAGTCCCGGGGTGAGTTTCCGCAATGCCCGTACCCCGCGCGCAAAACGCGTCTCCGGGCACGGCCTCTTGTTTTGCCGCAACATGGGATTACCATACGCGTATCCATCAACCGCGGCAACTGTTTTCCCGTAATCGATTCATCCGACGAAAAACCTGCTTGGAACATGGGGCCGAATATGATTCACTCTTTAACAGTGTTTGATCGGCCTGCTATGCGACTTCTTCCGAACAACGTCTGGTTCTGCCTCTGCCTGATTGGAATAACCCTGTCCGGAACGGCAGAGGTGAAACGTTCCGCCCGGAACCCGCAACGGTTGACTGGGCAGCCCGCACAGCGGCGATCCAACCGCAGCGGGCAGACCGCTTCCGCTGACAAAACCTTGACGCAAACCGCCGCCCCGCAGAACCGTGTCACACGCGTGGTGTTTATGGGGCCGAAAAGCGGCTGGGGCTTCACGAAACGCGAAGTGTCGTACTATTCGCCGGAGGGCAAGCGTCTCGGCACCATGCCCGGCGGCACGCTGTTCCGTTATTCCGATGTGAAAGCCTCGTCCAAGAACCCGATGCTGTTGAGCCGGGTGCGCCGCAACAATGCCTGGGACGAACCCTGCCTGCTCGACTGCACGGAAACCGCCACCTATGAGGGAGACCCCGAAACCGTGGATCCCGAGATTGTCGGGAATCTACACTCCTTTTTCCTGCTCACCGCCAAAATCGCCGCGTATAAAGCGACGCTGGCGGAAAAGGCGCATGCGGCCAATCCCCACTTCCTTGCCGCGCGTGACGCGCAACGCGCCTATCAGCAGAGCCTTGCCCAAGCCGACAGGCTTGAAGCAGAGGCGCAGACATGCACCGGCGCACGCAAGGTCAAAGTTCTGGACGCCCTGCGCGCGCTCAAGTACGAGCAGGTTCGCCTCCAAAGCGAGGTGACCCGAACCTCAGCAGCCTTTACGAAGTGGAATCAAACCCATCCCGCCGTCGTTCCGGCGGATGACCCCACGTTGCGGACGCTGGAACGCGAGCGCGAGGCGGTTCGAGTGAAAGTCGCGGACCTGATTCCGCCGGATGCGTCATGACCGAACCGTCGGGAAGACGGGATATGCTTTCCGGGGTAACCGGAGTGTGAAAGGAAAAAAAACATGTTGAAAATCTCGACTCTGGACGCCGTCATCATCTTCGGCTTCCTCTTTTCTGTGATCGCCATCGGCTCTGCCGCAGCGCGTCGTTCGAGCCGGAGCGCAGCTGACTTTTTCCTCTCCGGGCGTTCCATGCCTTGGTGGCTGCTGGGCGTCTCCATGGTGGCCTGTACTTTCTCGTGCGACACGCCGAATCTCGTGACCGACATCGTGCGGACACAGGGTGTCGCGGGCAACTGGGCCTGGTGGGCCTTTCTGCTGACCGGCATGCTGACGGTCTTCGTCTACGCTAAACTCTGGCGCCGTTCCGCGCTGGACACCGATCTCGGGTTTTACGAGATCCGGTACAGCGGCAGACCCGCAGCCCTGCTGCGCGGGTTCCGCGCCCTGTATCTGGGTGTTTTCTTCAACATCATGATCATGGCCACGGTCTCGCTGGCAGCCATCAAGATCGGACAGGTGATGTTCGGCCTCTCACCGGTCGCCACCCTGCTCTATGCCTCGGCCGGCGTGGGAATCTATGCGACCCTAGGCGGACTCACCGGCTCGATCTGGGCCGATTTCTACCAGTATTCGATCGCCATGGTCGGCGCGATTTTTGCCGCAGTTTACGCCGTCAAATCCGCCGACGTAGGAGGCATCACTTCGCTGAAGCAGCTCTTCTCCCAACCGGAGGTGCAGACGCACATGTCGATGTTCCCGTCCGGAGAGGGCGGGCTTTCGGCCCTGATGACCGTGCTGATTCTGCCGATCGCGGTGCAGTGGTGGAATGTCTGGTATCCCGGCGCGGAGCCCGGCGGCGGCGGATACATCGCGCAGCGTATGCTCTCAGCCAAGGATGAGAAAAACGCGGTGGGAGCGACCCTGTTGTTCAATTTCCTGCACTATGCGGTACGCCCCTGGCCTTGGATCATCGTGGCTCTCGTCTCGCTTGTGCACTTCCCGCTCACGCCTCCGGCGGAACAGGCGGCCGCAACGCGATGGCTCGCAGACCATCCGGCACAGGTCGGACAATATGACACCGCGAAAATGCAGATGCCGGAACCCGAGCGGGAACAAGTGCGGCAGGCCAAGGCGGATGCCGCAGGGGTGGGCAGTCTCGCCCGGGCGTTCCCTAAAGTCGACGATCAGTTCCTGCGCCACGACATCGCCTATCCGGGGATGATCTCCACCATGCCCAAAGGGTGGCTGGGCCTGATCGTGGCCTCGCTGATCGCCGCCTACATGTCCACCATCGCCACACACCTGAACTGGGGTTCCTCGTATGTGGTGCAAGACTTCTACTCCCGGTTCATCAACCCCAACAGTACGCCGCGGCAGGCGGTAGCCATGGGCCGTGTCACCATGCTCGCACTCCTCGTGCTCTCCGGACTCGTCGCGCTCTGGATGCGCAATGCAAAAGACTCCTTCGACATTCTGTTACAAATCGGTGCCGGGACCGGGCTGCTCTATATCCTGCGCTGGTTCTGGTGGCGCATCAATGCCTGGAGCGAGATCTCCGCCATGGTGATTTCGTTCGCGGTGGCCTGTTTCTTTCAATGGGGTGCCGCGCCGCTTGGATTGGATGCGGCCATGGAACGTGCCGGACTCTTTGCCGTCATGGATTACAGCGCCTGGAAACTGGTGATCGGCATCCTGATCACCACCATAGGCTGGCTCACCGTGACCTATCTGACCCCTCCCGAAAACCAGGATCTGCTGGCCCGGTTCTGTACCCGGATCCGCGCGGGCGGCCCCGGCTGGCGCCATATCGAAGAGGCCTCATCGCTGCCGAAATCCGCAGAGGGCTGGGATGTCCCGACCGGCCTGCTTTGTATGATGATCGGTTGCCTCGCGGTCTGGTCCGCGCTCTTCGGCGTCGGCAACCTGCTCTACGGACGCATGTTCGCCGGGAGTTTCCTGCTGGTGGTCACGGTCGTTGCCACAGCGCTCCTGATGCGACTGGTCGGCAAGATCCGTCTCTCCTGAAATGCCTGATCCTGCGATAACGTGTGAGTCCTCCTGTCTGTTTCAACTCAACGGGAGAACACAAGAATAAGAGAGGCCTTTCCTTTTTCACACTTATGAAAACACAAACCTTCGTGCGCTACCTGCTGTGTCTCGCCCTTACGCTCCCGGTCCTCACCGGATGCGACCGGGTTCCAAAAGGCTTGGAACCGGAGAAGCTGGTCTTATTCTCGTCGGAAACCCTGCTTGGAATGCCCGGCACCAATATGGTGAACGCCATCCATGTGGAACTGCTGAGCAAACCCGTCGCAAGCCTATTGGGCGGCGCGGGCACACAACACCCTGTGGCAGGCAAGCGGATCAACGCGATCCCGGTCGACCCTGCGGGCGGTGTGCGCGTCTCCCCTCCCTCGCAACTTACCGATGCGGGCGGATCGTGCAAATTCGACGTGACGTTCGGAGCCGTGTTCGGAGACCATTATCTGGACTTGGTCTGCGAAGAGGCACCCGAAATCCGTAAACGGCTACGGTTCGTTTGCGGCGTCGCGGTAGAGAACGTCCGTCAGGAGGTCTCCGCCGGTGATCCCTTGCCGAAACCTCTGCGTGTACGCCTTGTCGCGCCAGACGGCAAACCGCTCGCCGATGCGGGGGTTCACTTTACCCTGACCCAACAACCGGGAAAACACGGCCGTATCGGGACCTCGTTTGTCCGGACCGATCCCGACGGGATCGCCGAGGTCTCCCTCAAGACCGACCCCCACGCCACGGGGACCTACGAGGTCCGGGCCGAGGTGGCGGATCCGAAACGCGGATTGTTCACGCGGCCGGTGTTCCTTCAGGCCATGTCCATATGCCTGTTCCGCACGCTGATCGGCGTGCTGGGCGGACTGGCGCTCTTCATTTTCGGCATGACCCTGATGAGCGACGGGTTGCAGCAAATTGCAGGGCACCGGATGAAGGCCGTATTGGCGTATGTCACCCGTAACCGAGTGGCGGCGATCTTCGCAGGGACCTTCATCACCGCCCTGATCCAATCCTCCAGCGCCACGACCGTCATGACCGTGGGGTTCGTCAATGCGGGGCTGCTCTCGCTCAAACAGGCCATCGGCGTGGTCTTCGGCGCGAACATCGGCACCACCGTGACCGGACAGATGGTCTCGTTCAACCTCGACAACCTGGCCTTTCCTGCCATCATTCTGGGCGTCACCGGCCTGCTGCTCTGCCGTAAAGCGACACTTCAGGGAACCGCACGTACCATCCTAGGCTTCGGCCTCCTTTTTTACGGCATGACCCTCATGTCGGATGAACTCAAAAGCGTCAGCACCTTCCCGAGTTTCGTCCACTTTTTCCATATCTTCGACTGCGCACCCCAATCAGGTCAAACGATGCCGATCGGCGCGGTACTGGGCGCGATCGGGATCGGCACTCTGATGACGATGCTGGTGCAGAGCAGTTCGGCCACAATCGGTCTAGCCATCGCGCTGGCCAACAGCGGCTTGTTGAACATCTGGACTGCGGTGCCCATCGTCTTGGGAGACAACATCGGCACAACCATCACCGCCGTGCTCGCCTCAATCAACGCCAACCGCACCGCCCGGCAGACCGCCGTAGCCCATTCGCTGTTCAATGTGCTGGGAACCTGCGTAATGGTCGGCCTCTTTTACGTCCCTTTCCACAACGTGCCCTGTTTCCTGTACCTGGTCAACAGCGTGACCGCAGGCAATGTCTTCCTGGGTGAAAACATCGGCCGTCACGTGGCCATGGCCCATACGCTGTTCAATGTCACGAATGTGATCCTCATGACCCCCTTCATTGGCGCATTGGCCTGGCTCTGCGAAAAAATCATGCCGGGTAAGAAAGTGACCTCCCGTGTCGTTCATCTGGAGAAAAACCTGCTCAGCTCGCCCCCGCTCGCGCTCTTCTGCGCCATGCGCGCCTTGGGTGATATGACCGAAACCGCCTGGAACGCGGCCGCCCGGTCTTTGCGCGGTTACAAGGATGGCAAACCTGTTGACGTGAACAGCATCCAGGAGATCGAGGATGAGGTCGACGCCTGCCAGACCGGCATCATGGATTATCTGGTGCAACTCACCCGCAAGGATCTTTCGGAGAAACAGGCGGCCGCCATCCCCGTGCTCATGCACTGCGTGAACGACGCTGAACGGATCTCCGACCTCGCCCTGCTCATCGCGAAACGCTCGGCCTCGCTGACTTCGGAAAACACGAAGTTTTCGGACACGGCGCTGCAGGAACTGGAAGCCTTGTTCGACAAAGCGTCTGTCATCGCCAATCTCACACGGGAAAGCCTGCAGGACGGACGCCTTCTGGCTAAAGCCGTGGAGGTCGTGGTCAACGACCTGAAGGCTATGGCGCGCCAGTCCATACAAGGGCATGTGGAACGTCTGCAGAAAGGCCTCTGCACACCTGAACGCGGTCTGGTTTACGTCGAGGTCGTGGGCGCACTCGAAAATATCGTGCGCCACCTCGAGAACATCGCCCAGCGTTCGGATGAACTCACTGCGGCGGCCACCTGACATTGCGCAAAGCTGGCAGTGCGATTGCGTTACTCGACCAGATCGCCGATCAGCATGATTTGGCTCATCCAGATCCGGGTGCCCTGAAATTTCGGCGCAGCCAGCTCTTTGGCCGGGTCCTTAAGCCGGAACGAGATGCTGGAGCGGTCGGGCTGTTCAGGATGTAGCGTGATGACCGCCTCGCGTGTCACCTCGGCACCGCTCCCGGTGAAGACTCCGAGTGTCGCGATCCGGTGGTAGGTGCAATAGCTATCAAAACGCGGCACAGGCTTGGCACCGGTCTGGCCGTCCACGGAAACCGTGACTTGACCACCGTCCGGCCCGAGCAGATCGTACACCTTGGCCACGGTGCCCTTGAACTTGAACCGCAAGGTGCTGCCCGGCTGATCGGCCATCCAGATTTGTCCCATACGCTTCCCGAAACTTTTCTGCTTGGGATCGTCCTCCGGCAGTGCCTTCCAGTTACCGTTGAGCATGGATGCCCGGATCGGAACCATTTTAGCCGCCTCCCAATGGTCCTGTACAAACACATTCGCCAGACTAGCCTTGTGGTCGACCGCCGGCAGGTCGCGCATCTGGGTCAGGCCGGCGATGATCGCGGCCTTGTACAACTCGTGCCCCTCGTCCCGCGGATGCACCCCGTCGTTCGCGAAGAGCATACGGGGGTCGGCGGCGATCCGTTCGCGGATCAGCCGGTCGCGATCCGGCGACTCTTTCGGCACAGCGGTTTCGATCTCCCGGGCGCTCATAATCAACTTGTTCTCTTTCAGCAACTGTGCCACGCGCACGCCGAAATTGATCGACGGGATATTATAGTGGTCCGCAAGCAGCTCCATCGCTGAGGCCGCGCGGTTGCACATCCCCTTCAGATAGTCCTCCGTCATGGCCGTCGTGATCGTGTAGGTGAAGACGATGTCCGTCAGCGGATCATGCTTCCACGTCTGTCGCACGATCCCTTCCATGCTGCGCCAGATCTGCTCCGGCGCCTGCCCCCCGTCATTGGTCGCAAACTCCACAAAGAGCAGGTCGGGCTTCTGCGCCAGCACATCGCGGCCCAACCGAAACACACCCAGATCGCTTCCGGTGCCGCCGATCGCCGCATGCACCTCACGGAACGTCGCCTGCGGGTACGTCGCCTTGAGCCAATCGGTGGTTTTGTTGCGCCAACCCTGCATCGAGGTGATCGAACCGCCGAGATAGGCGACGGTCACCTCACCGCCCGCACGGATCTTCCGCATCACATTACCGATTCCGCCGCGCGGCCGGACCTCCTCTGCCGCCACCTGCCGGTATTCCGGCGCGGCCGACACAATCCCCGCCGCCGCACACACCGCCGCCAACCACATCGTCCCCAATCCCCTTCCCGTTAGCCTCATGGTTCCCCCTTGTAGTTTGTGATCCGATATTCAACCGGAATTTCACCATACCCCATCGGAGCCCGTCCGTAAAGCGCAGTTTGCGCAATCGTTGATGGCGGGGGATCGCAAACAACCGCACGGCAGATGTTACGCTTATCCGGATACGGGCTTGATCCGACACGCGCAAACAGGTACTTTGCATGAGAGAGACACCAAGCCGTCGCGCTGTGCGCAGCCGCATGAACTTGAATCGGTCCCGCGCCTCTGTTACCCTGCGAAGCATGTGATTCTCCATGCCGGAAAGGACCCGAATGACGACCTCCCGACCAACATTACTCAGATGCCTGCTGCTGGTTGCCGCAGGATTGGTTTCCGCCGCCGATCTGACCCTTCAGAACCGCGCCGTTCTTCTCCAATACCGGGAGGCTTCCGGCGAGGTGACCTTGTGGGTTCCCGGCGAGTCCAAACCCTTTGCCCGATTCGATGCCGCTACGCAAAAACCGTCTGCCGTCCGTGCGGTCCGTCTGAACGAGCCCCGTCTGGGTGCTGGTGAGGCGTTGGAATTCGACTTCCCCCACGGGAGCCGCAACCGAGTGATCCTCTTTGCGGATCTGCCTTTTGCCGTGCTCCGCACATCTTGGCGCGGCACGAACACGACGAACCCGGTTAATCGAATCGCCTACCCTGCGGTGCGGCTCGCGCTGGACCGGCCCGCCGAAGAACTGACCAGCCTCGGTACCGGAGGGCTGCTCCAGCCGAAACGCAATCCCGGCAGCTACATGTGGACTGCCGTGGCCGATCCCGCCACGCGGCGTGGCGTGGTTGCGGGCTGGCTCACAACAGACCGCGGCAGCGGTATCGTGCGCATGGCTGTTGCGGAGGAATGCGTCACGCTGTTGCCGCATCTCGACTACGGTCGCCTCGCACCCAATGCAGATCGCGAAGAAGATCTGGAACTTTTCGCCCTCGGGTTGTTTGACGACGCGCGTTTCGGTCTCGAGGCTTATGCGGACGCCATCGCCCGGATCTATGCGATCCGCCTGCCGCCCATGCCGACCGTCCACTGTACCTGGTATGTGGACAGGGCCTCCAACGAACGGGTAATGACCGACCGGACCGCGTATGCGGCACAAACGCTCAAGCCGTTCGGCCTCCGCGTGATGCAGATCGATGACGGGTGGCAGAGCGGACAATCGACCAACGGCCCCAAGAAAGTCTTCATCCGCCATCGCCCCGACGGTCCTTATCCCGCAGGCATGAAAGCCATGTCCGACACCATCCGCGCCGCCGGGATGACCGCCGGAATCTGGCTGATCCCCTTCGCAGGTTCACGCGAAGACCCCTGGTTCGCTGACAAGACGGCGTGGTTCGCCAAACGATCAGACGGATCGCCCTTTGACACCCGTTGGGGCGGGACTTGTTTCGACCTGACCCGCCGCGATACGCAGGCTTATCTGCGCGACATGATCCGCACCCTCACTGCGGAGTGGGGTTACCGTTATCTGAAAATGGACGCGCTCTACGCCGGCGCGGCGATCAACCTGAATTACGTGTGCAACACCTTCCGCGAGGATGAGATCGGTCAGGCGATACTCACCGACCCCTCCGTCACCCCGATCCAGATGATGCGTAACAGTCTCAAAATCGTGCGCGACACCGCAGGCCGCGATGTGTTCCTGCTCGGCTGCTGCACACCGCAAAACATGCGCAGCGCGGGCGCGGCCTTCGGTCTGGTCGATGCGATGCGCATCGGGCCGGACAACGGGGCCAATTGGTCCGCCATGATGCGCGGTCCAGAATACGGTGCATGGAACTACTTTCTGCACGGCCGCGTGTGGTATAACGATCCGGACCCGCTGTATGTGAGGCCATCCTTGCCGATCCACCAAGCGCAAGCCCTTGCCGCGTGGGTCACTCTGAGCGGCCAGATGAACAGCAGCAGCGAACACTATGCGGGGTTGCCGCCGGACCGTCTGGATCTGCTCCGGCGCACCATGCCCTCGCATCAGGCCGTAGCCCGGCCTGCCGATCTCTTCGAAAACCGGATCCCCGGCATCTGGCTGGTGACAGATGGCGCGACAGCGGAACGGCCGCAACGTCAGGTCGCCGGACTCTTTAACTGGGACGGCACAAACAAAACCTTCAACGTGCCGCTCACCTCACTCGGTCTCGAAACCCGTTCCCCCTGGATCGGGTTCGAATACTGGGGCAACACCCTCACGCCCCCCTTCCGGCACAGTCTACCGCTCACCCTCCCGCCGCAATCCAGCGCGGTCCTCGCGCTGTGTCCGATACGTGACCGGCCTCAACTCATCAGCACCTCGCGACACATCACGCAGGGCATTACGGATGTGCGCGCCGTAACTTGGGATCCGGTCTCGCGCACGCTCTCCGGCGTCAGTGACACCGTGGCCGATGACCGATACGAATTGCGCATCCTCACGCATGCGGACGCCTCAGCATCCTTCGGCACAGTACTTTCCGCAGCGATCACCGGTCCGAATGGATATGAACTGACGATCGCGCCCGGTGAAGGCCAAGTCACCCGTCCGGATGACGCCTACGCCCACGCCAACACACCGGACGCCCCCCGCACCACACTCTTCGAACCGAAAACCGAAGAGGGCCTCGTACGCCTCGCATTCATCAGCGGCAGCGGCGGACAGGTTTCCTGGCGCGTGATCTTCTCCGAGCGTACGATATCCGCCTTGACGCCTCCCGCTCCGTAAAACGGTTTCCGCTAACGCATTACTGACAGGCACCTGCGGAATCAGCTTCTTCCGCTGGAACCAAAGTCTGACAAACTTATCGGAACAAAAAAAAGCAGCCGATCGTGATTCCCGCGTCCGGCTGCTTCCCTTTCAACACCTGAAGCGTCTTACTTGTCGCTCAACGCCGCCACACCGGGCAGTTCCTTCCCCTCGAGGAATTCGAGCGAAGCACCGCCACCCGTGGAGATGTGCGTCATCTTATCGGCCAGACCGCTCTTGTTGACCGCGCTCACGCTGTCGCCACCGCCGATGATCGAAACCGCGCCGCTCTCCGCCACGGCTTTACAAACGCCGGTGGTGCCGCCCGCAAACTTGGCCATCTCGAAACAGCCCATGGGACCGTTCCAGACCACAGTCTTGGCACCCTTGATCGCGGCCGCATACAGCTCCGTGGTCTGAGGACCGATATCCAGCGCCATCCAGCCCGACGGAATGTCATTGCCGACAACCTGCGTATTGGCCTCGGCATCAAACTTATCGGCCACGACGTTGTCCACCGGCAGCAAGAGCCGTTTGCCGTTGGCCTTCGCTTTCTCGATCATCTGGTTGGCATAGGCCAATTGATCGAGTTCGCACAGCGAACCGCCGACATCGTGGCCTTGCGCCTTCAGGAACGTGTAGGCCATGCCGCCGCCGATGATCAGCGTGTCGACCTTATCCAGCAAGTTCTTGACCACCGCCAGCTTGTCTGAAACTTTGGCCCCGCCGAGAATCGCCACAAACGGACGGGTCGGCTTCTCAACCGCGTTGCCTAAATACTCGATCTCCTTCTCCATCAAGAAACCCGCCACACTCTCCGGAATGAACTTACAGATCACGGCTGTGGAGGCATGGGCGCGGTGGGCGGTACCGAAGGCGTCGTTGCAGAAGAGGTCACCGTAGGAGGCGAGTTTTTTGGCCAGCTCCTCGCGCTTGGCTTTCAACTCGGCTTTCTTCCGGGCAACCTCCTCATCGCTCATCTCATCGGTCTTTTTGACCTTGCCGTCCTCGGCTTTGTAAAAACGCGTGTTCTCCAGCATCACGACGCCCCCGGGCTGCAACGCCGAGACTTCCGCGTCGGCGTTGGCGCAATCCGGCGCGAAAGTCACGGGCTTACCCAAAAGCCCGGCAAGGTGTTCAGCCACCGGCTTCAGCGAGAACTCCTCCTCATACCCTTTGCCCTTAGGCCGGCCGAGGTGGCTCATCAGCACCAAACTCCCGCCCTGCTCCAGCACGTAACGGATCGACGCCAAGGCACCCCGAATACGGGTATCGTCCTTGATCACGCCTTCCTTGATCGGCACGTTGAAATCCACGCGCATCACCACGCGCTTGCCCTTCAGGTCCACATCACGCAACGTCTTCTTGTTCATGTCCGGCTATTCCTCATTGGGTTTGAAAAAAAGAAGCATAACACATCCGCTTCCCGGAAGGAAACCGGAGTTTCTGGTCACCCCGGTTCGTTTGTCTCCCAATCCTCATAATCCGCTGCGGGTTTCACCGACATTCGCCTTTTATCCTGTCCGTCCGCCATGCCGGTATGCTATATACCGTCATGGCCAATTCGGACAGGGATATGCCGCTCCTGCGGATTCGGGGGCTGAAAACTTGGTACCCCGTCAAAAAAGGGGTCTTCGCCCGTACCGTCGGGCATATCCGCGCGGTGGACGGTGTGGATCTGGATCTGATGCGGGGTGAGACTCTGGGCATCGTCGGAGAATCGGGTTGCGGCAAATCGACTCTCGCGCGTACTATCCTGCGCCTGGAGAAACCGCGGGCCGGGACCCTCCTGCTGAACGGCCGGGACATCCGGACGCTTCGCGGCGCGGATCTCCGCACCTACCGCCGCACCGTGCAAGTCGTGTTCCAAGATCCATACGCCTCCCTCAACCCACGTCACACCGTGCTCGACCTGCTCACCGAAGCCATGTTGGCGCACCGGCTGGTGACGCCTGAAACCCGTCGCGACGCGGCGGTACGCCTGCTCGCTGATGTCGGCCTGCCGGAAGAAATCCTCGACCGTTATCCGCATGAATTTTCCGGCGGGCAGCGCCAGCGTCTGTGCATCGCCCGGGCACTCGCCCTCGGGCCACAACTGCTCATCTGCGACGAGGCGGTCAGCGCGTTGGATCTTTCGGTGCGGGCACAAGTGTTGAACCTCCTCGAAGATCTGAAGGCGAAACACGGACTCTCCTACCTGTTCATCACGCATGACATCAGCGTGGTACAACACATCGCCGACCGCATCGCGGTCATGAACCGAGGCCGGATCGTCGAAACCGGCCCGGTCGAACAGGTGCTGAACACACCGGAACATCCGTACACACGGCTCCTGTTGAGTGCCGTGCCACGTATCGGCGTACCGCTACCGGATTTTCCGGAACCGGCCCTGACCTCAGCCCACTGAAGGGCCGTCAGACGTCGATCCTGAGGTTCCGGCAACAGACCGGTTCAGGGGGCACGCGTCCCAACAGCGGCCGCAGGCAACACACCGCATCCGGTCCGCCTCATGCAGCGGGCGCCGTCGCAGCCGTGTCATCCCCAAAAGCCGCAGGCCCATCACCACCCCCACAAATACGCCGGCACCGGCCCCCCCCGCTCGGAAACGCCGCACTGCTTCAGCAGCGTATGCCTCAGCCTCATCACGCGACGCGCCCCCGCGTCGAAACGCCTCGAGTTCGGGATGCTGATCCGCCGCCTCCTGCGGTACCGTCGCGAGCACTTCCGCCATCCTCACCGCAGGATGCGCCCGTGCGACCCAAGCACCGGTCAGCCAGCCTGTACTTGCGCATAAAAGCACACCGAGCGGCATCAGCACCGCCAACGTCACAAACCGCCGGAAAAGCCGCTTCCGTTCCGCACCGGACGTCACCTCCCGCGGTGCCGTGACCGCGCCAACCGGACACGTGCCGACACATAACCGGCAGTTGACACATGTCCGCGAGGGGATCGTCACCGGACGCCACGCCAACCCCGCGCAAAACTCCAGCAGCACACCGTATGGGCAGAAATAACGGCAGTACGGACGCGCCACCACCATCCCCACGAACAGAACGGCCATCCCGGTTAACATCACCGTCATCGGCGCGCTGCGCCGGAACAGCCCCACAAAGGGGTCCCATTGGCAGATCAGATACCCCGCGCCGTTGACCGCAGCCACCACACCCAGCGCAAGCACCCCGAGCGGCACCAACCGCAACACCGCATCCACGGCTCGGGGTACCCGCTGCGGCCGGATGATGAAAAGATCCTGTAACGCGCCTAACGGGCATACCGCGCCACAAAACACCCGGCCATACAGAAGCGTCGCGAACAGCGGCAAAACGAAGATTGCGGCCACAAACCACGGCAACCCGCCGCCATTCCACATGGCCTCTGCCACATTTTGCACCGCCCCGACCGGACAGACGCATCCGCGCCGCACAAAACCAAACCACCCCAAGCAGAGCAGCGAAAAGAGCAATACGCCGCGTCGCGACCGCAATCGCCGCACCAGCCAGACCGCTATGCCCAAAGCCAACGCGAGCAACAGCACATCCATCCAAGCAGGCACCTGCTCCACAAAGGCCGGATGCGGCGTCTGCGGCAGCGTATGCCCCGATTCGAATTGCGGTTGTGGAAAACGCGGATCGGCCGCCCAGGTAACCAACGGCAACAGCATACCCGCCAGACCCGCCCGTTTCCGGATGCACCCCGGCCGCTTCATCCGTCCGATTCCTTTGGGCCGGACGGCCCCAGTTTTTCTTTCAGCAGGTATGGGGTGTCGGCCGACACCCGCATAATAGCCTGAGCCGGACACGCCTCCGCGATACGGCAGGCGTTGCATCCGACACACCGGTCATGCCGGATCTGAAGATACAGCGCCCCGTTGCCGAAATGTGTGCACCCCTTCACGCAGAGGGCGCAGCCCGTGCAACGCGCTTCATCGATGTGATACTCGAAGTAGGGTGATTCAATGAACTGGCGGCGGATCGCACCGGTCGGGCAAATCTGGTTCTCCGCCGCCTCATCAAGACGCGCGGCATCCGGTTGGAAATAGCCAAAACAGAGTTTGCAATACCCGCACATCGCGTACCCGTGAACACACTTCACCGCCGACGGGTGGAGCACGCATTCGGTTTCGCAACGCCCGCACTGAATGCACTTGCGCGGATCGATCTGCCAGACCGTCCGCTTGCCCGAAGCCCGCCGTGTGGCTTGGACGGCCGCGGCGGTTATCGCCGCGCCCGCGCCAACCCGCAACAACCAGGCCAGCGCGTTCCTGCGCGTCACTTCCTGCCCTTCCTTCTCATTCATGCCTGATTCCCCATACGTCCCGCGCGTCTGCGCCAATATCCCGGAAGGCGTTGCTCAATGAGCCTCCAGCCAAGTTTCCCCCGTCCCGACGCTCACCTCCAGCGGCACACCGATCTCCCATACCGTGGTCATGGCCTGTGTGACCAGCTCGCGGACCGTTTCGACTTCCCCGCGGGGCGCGTCGAACAGCAGTTCGTCGTGGATCTGCAACACCATCCGAGTCTTGAGGCCGCGTTCGGCCAATTCGCGGTGTACCCGCACCATTGCCAGCTTGATCAGATCCGCCGCCGTGCCCTGCACCGGGGTGTTGATCGCGTTACGTTCGGCCGATTGACGCGAGGTGGCGTTGCGCGAATTGATATCACGCAAAAACCGCCGCCGCCCCAAGAGGGTCTGCGCATATCCTTTCGCGCGCGCCTCGGCAATCGCCTGATCCATGTACGTTTTCACGCCGGGGTATGTGGTGAAATAGGTTTCGATCAGCTCTGCCGCCTGTTTGCGCGGCACATCCAGCCGCTGACCCAAGCCGAACGCGGAAATACCGTAAATGATGCCGAAGTTGACCATTTTGCAGACGGAACGCATCTCCGGCGTGACCTCGTCGGGGGGCACGCCGTACACACGCGAGGCGGTCTCGCGATGAATATCCGCGCCGCGCCGGAACGCCTCGATCATTCCCGGATCCTTACTGAGCGCCGCCATCACGCGCAACTCGATCTGCGAGTAGTCGGCGGAGAGCAGCACATGATCCGCATCGCGCGCCACAAAAGCGGAACGGATGCGCTGACCGCGCTCGGTTCGGATGGGGATGTTCTGCAGATTCGGATCGGAGGAGGAGAGACGGCCGGTTTCGGTCAGAGCCTGCGAGAACGAAGTGTGAATGCGTCCGGTCTCCGGATCGATGCAGTCGGGCAGTTTGTCAACATATGTGGATTTGAGTTTTCCGCACATCCGGTACTCCAGAATCAGCGGCACAATCGGATGACGGTCCCGGAGCTTGAGCAGCACTTCTTCGCTGGTAGCGTACTGACCGGATGCCGTGCGCGCGGCGTCCGGATCAAGCTTGAGGTGGTCGAACAAAACCTCGCCGAGTTGCTTGGGCGAAGCGGGGTTGAAGGGACCGCCCCCGAATTCACGAATACGGATCTCCAAATCCAATATCTCGCGATCCAGTTCGCGCCCGTATTCCCGTAATGCCTGTTCGTTGATGCGGATCCCCTCGGACTCCATATCCAACAGCACGCCGACCAGCGGCTCCTCGCACTCGGTCAACGCGCGCAGGCATCCCGTTTCCTGCGCCTCCTGACGCAACAGCCGGTCCAGCCGCAGCGTGATGTCCGCATCCTCGGCCGCATAGTCGCAGATCTCCTCGGGAGCCCGGTCACCCATGTTCCCCTGCACCGTGCCCCGCTTCTTTTCGCCGATCAGCGCGGTGATCGGAATCGGATTGTAATGCAGATACTGCCGTGCGAGATGGTCCATGCCGTGCCGATCCGATGCGTCGATCACATAATGCGCGAGCATGGTGTCATGCAATCCACCGCGCAGAGTGATGCCATATTGACGCAGGACCGTGAGATCGAATTTCGCGTTATGCCCGATCTTGATCGTAGCCGGGTCATCGAAATAGGGCGCGAAACGGTGCAGCGCCGCGCGGCAGGCCTCATGCGTTTCGGGCACGGGCACGTACCATGCCCGTCCCGGCGCGGTCGCGAAGGAGAGGCCCACCAGCCGGTCGTGACGCGGGTTCAACCCCGTGGTTTCCGTGTCGAACGCCCACTCGGGTGCCTCCTCCAGCGCCCGTAGCAATTCCCGCATCCGCTCCTCGTCCGTGACGCAGACATAGGTATGCGGGACATCGGCCAACGTTTGGTAGGCGCCGGATGCCGCAACACCTCCGGTGCCGTCCGTAAACCCCTCGCCCAGCAGCCGTTTGCCAAGCGCCGCCAACTCATATTTCTTCAGCACCGCGCGCAAACGCGCCTCATCGGGATCCCGGCACGCGAGGTCGTCGAGGCGGATCGTCAGGGGCACATCCGTCCGGATGGCTGCCAACTCACGACTCTGTCGCGCGCTCGCCGCCCCGGCCGCCACTTTCTCCGCGAGTTTCCCCTTGAGTTCCGCGGCATGCGCAAGCACGTTTTCCAAATCGCCGAACTGCGCCAACAGTGCGGTCGCTGTTTTCTCACCCACACCAGGAATGCCCGGAATGTTGTCTGAGGCATCCCCCGCCAAGCCTAGGAGGTCGATCATCTGGCTAGGGGCACTCACACCCCAATGTCGGCATACCGCCGCCTCATCGTAAATTTCCGCTGGTGCCCCCCCCTTGCCGGGACGGAACAGGAACGTCGCCGGGCCGACCAGTTGCGCCACGTCCTTGTCGGGCGTGGCCAGATAAGTCTGCCAGCCGGGTTTCGTTGCGGCATGCGCGGCCAGAGTCCCCATCACGTCATCCGCCTCAAACCCGTCCACGCGCAAGATCGGAATCCGCAACGCCTCGGCCAACTCGATCGACATAGGGATCGCGGCCGCCAGGTCCTCCGGCATTTTCTGCCGTTGGGCCTTGTAGAGAGGATATGCCTCATGCCGGAAAGTCGGCGTGGACGAATCCAGCACCAACGCAACATGCGTGGGGGTGTGCTCGTTGAGAATCTGCAACAGACAGTTGGCAAACCCGGTCAACGCGGAGGTATTGACCCCGCCACTCGTCACGCGCGGGGATTTGAGAAACACGAAATGGCCGCGGTACAGCAGCGGCATCACATCGATCAGGAACAACTTGGACGTCTCACTCACGCACACACCCCCCGCAAATCCTCCGGCATAAAACCCATTGGTATGCAGTATACGGGCTCCGGCGGGAGTCTGTCAGGTCAAAAATCCCGAAGGCGCAAAGGCGGAAAGAGCACGTCACATCCTAAATATCACAGCGCCTCTTTCACCGCCTCGACCAGCACCGCAGCCTGAGTCACGCCCACAAACCGTTTGCCCGGCTTGCCATCCTTGAATACGATCAGCGTCGGAATGCCCTGAACCCCAAAACGCTTTGCCGTTTGCTGCGCGTCATCCACATTGACCTTAGCCACCTTTGCAGAATCCCCCAACAGCTTGGCCGCCTGCTCGATGATCGGCCCCTGGGTACGGCAGGGCCCGCACCAGGGTGCCCAGAAATCAACCAGCACCACGCCCTGCGCGGTCTGCGCCGTAAACGTCATGTCATTCAACTCCAGCACCTGCGCCGCAGTGCCGGATCCTGCATCCGGTACGGAATCCGTTGTCGGCGCTCCCGCAGGCTTGCACCCCGTCAGCCACAAGCATCCGATCACCGATACCGTCGCGAAAATCCTCATTCTCATCGTTTCGTCCTCCTGAATCCTAAACCCATCCTGATGGTTTCGGACAACATATCAGGAACCGGCCCAATGCGTCAATTTCTTACGCAACAAAACAGGCGGCGGACGGACCCGTTTGCCCGCCACGCCGCTCTTGTTGCCGAAGTCAGGTTTCGGATTCAGAAACATCAACTCCTAAATCCTAAATCCTAACTCCTAACTCCTAAATCCTAAATCCTAAATCCTAAATCCTAAATCCCAACTCCTACTCCCGCTCAGGGCTTGCCGTACACTTCAATCTCCGTGTAGTGGTTCATCTCGTTCGAGGTGTTGCCCTTGCTGTAGAAGCGGACGTAACGGCCCTTCACGCCACTGACGGCGAAAGGACGGCCCTCGTTGGTCTCGATATACTCTTTCTCTTTGCCTTCACCCAGCTTCGAGGAATTGTCATGGTCGTTGTTGAAGACCGTCACGACGCCGTCGATGAAGTCAGGATCATTGGAAATCTGGCAGACCACGTCACGATAGACGCGCGCCTCGCCGTGGTAGTGCCACACGCACGCGGCGTAGACTTCCTTCTCCTTGCCCAGATCGACCTGCACCCACTGCGTGCCGGGGCCGAGTTCGACATACGTCGCGGCGTCATGCTCTTTGTCGCCGTCCGTGATGAACGACAGCTCGCCGATGATCGGCTCTGGATCGCTCGACGTGACCTTGCAGTCTTTCGAGAGCACCTTGTCAGCGCCAGCCGGAACATCAATCGGCGGACGCGGCTTGCCGCCGCGGGCCGGCTCGAGGTTCGGCGAGCGAATGTCTTTGGGCGTACCCGTGAACTGCGGTTTCGGCAGTTCGATCTTCAACTGCACCTTGGCTCCGTCCTGCGCGCCCGCCACCACGGCAAGGCCCGCCACAACAGCCGCCAACATCATTCCTGTGTGCTTCATGTGTCCTCCTTGTTCCTCTGTTCGTATTTGTCCGATCCGTCCAACCTGTCAGACCTGTCCGACCCGTCAGACCCGAAAAGCGTTCACTTCATTAAACGGCGGGAAAGGCACCATATTGCCTCACCGGACTTCTCAACCGGTCCATCCACACGGGCTGCGCCCGCGCCACCAAAGCACCGCATCCTTCCAACGCCGCGCATGCGGCGCAAATCTCTCTCCATCCCAGTCCGAGGCAGGCGGTCGAAAGCGCATCCGACACCGCCGCCGCCGGGGCGTACGACCATGCGGCAGGATGCCGCGATGCCGCGACGCCGCGACGCACGTCCACAACGTGCGCGCCTTTCACATCAAAGCCCGACCCGCTGATCGCGCCCTCGCTAAGCCGCACATGGTGCAAACCGGCGCGTTCGCGCCAATCGCCGCCCACGCTCACCGGCCAGCCCGGCTGACCGTCGCCCATCGTCCCGCGCGCGATCACGGTGCTGGTGCCGCTGTGCATCAGGAAGTCGGCAAAGTCCCAGTCCTCCGTCAACATGCGGCATGCCACATCCAGCGCGTAGCCCTTACCGATGGCGCCGAAATCCAGCTCCAGCGGCGAGGCGCGTCCCATGCGGTCGGGCTGCACCGCGATCAGCAGGTTTTCGGTGTCGATAACCAGCCGGTTCATGCCGCACGCGGCCAAGGCGCTTTCGCGCTCTTGCGGCGTCAACGCGCGCCAGCGGTGCTTGACCTCGCGCAGGGCGTCCATCACCGGGCCGACCGTCACATCAAACGCGCCCTGCGTGGCTGCGCAGACGCGCGTGGCGGTCAGCAGCAACTCCATCAGCTCCGGCGCCACGCGGAAGGTCTCACCCGGCTTCAGGCGGCTGATCAGCGCCACCTCGCTCACGTCGAGGAAGCGGCTGATCAGCTCCTCCAGACCGTCCACCTTTTTGAACACCGCATAAGCCGCGCTTTGGGCAAGCTGCCGATCTTCTGTCGCGATCAACAGCTCGAACACCGTCGACATGGCTTGGTGCTCAAACCTGTGGACCTGGGATGTCATAGAACAAATGCCGCGCTACTCCTTGCGCCCGCCGGTGAGCAGCATCCAGACCGCAACGGCCAGGAACGCCATCGTCACGAGGCGGTGGCACCAGAGCATCAGCCACTGCCAGCCCTCGCCGAACCAGGTCATCATCGGTGCCACCGCCGTAAAGACCACGCCGACACCCAGCAGCATGACGATCATCCAAAGCATGTTACGCCGGGGATTCGCGATACGACGCCCGCCGCGCAACCAGATCAGCACCAGCAGGCAGGCCGCGAAGATCCCACCGCCCACCATGTGGAAGACCAAGATATAGCCGACCAGCAGATGGAAGAACCAGCCCAGCAATCCGGAGAGGCACAGGTAAGCACTGGCAAGTGCCAAAGTGATCGCCGCACCACGGTCGATCATCGTCATCAACTGTTCGGACGGCTTGCCGTACGGGATGCCGCCCTTGTCGAGCACCGCCGGCACCGCCGCTGCCGCAAAGGCCACCGTGACCAGCATCAAGATCACAAAGACCGTCCAGAGGAAGACCTTAAAGAACGGACGCATCAGGAAGGTAGTACCGAAGACCTTGTTGTAGCTGCCGCTGAGACCCATGAAATCGTGCTGCATCTTGACCAGCTTACGCGCAGTCAGCAACGGACCCGTCGACGCGACTTTGGTGAAGAAAAACGTGGACCCCACCGTATGGCAGTCGTTGCACTTGGACGGCCGCGCGCCGCGGGCCATGCGCGCGGGACGCACGTCATGCCCCACCGCCCACGAGACCGGTTCCGCGACTTTCGCGACCTGGGCACTCAGGCTGCCGTCGGCCTTCAACTCCCAGACCTGACCGTGCGCAACGTAAACCGCGCGGGCATGTCCAACTTCGGTAAGCCGCTTGAGCACGGCGGCGACCATCGTTTCGGTGATCGAGCACGCGCTGCCGCCCAGTTCCTTGACATTCTTGGCGGCGTACTCGGAAACCAGCGCGGTGAAGGCACCGTCTTTGTACCAGCCTACGACCGGTGCATCGACCTTGGCCGGCGCGTTGGTGCTGATCATGGCTTCGCCATCGCCGCCGCGGAAGAAGAGCTTGTCGCCATAAACCACCGCGCCAAAGCCGTTGGTCACAGCCATCGGCGCGGCATCAAGCGTCTGCAAGAGGTTCCCCAGCCGCTTCTCGTTGTTCTGACGCGCCTCAAGCTGCGCTTCATTCATCTTCTCAGTGTCAGCGTTTGGATCAAAGGGCGGAATGACGGCGATCAGGTTGGTCGCGGTCTGGTAATAGAACCCGTCCGCCTGCGTCGTGTCGCCGGCCGGCTCGGCATAACCGTCCAGATGCCGCTTGAAGAGCTTGCCGTCGATCGCCAGCACCGGGATTCCCGGAATGCTGGGGTCGGTCGCAAGTGCCCCCAGAACCAACCCGATCTGCTCGCGCACGTCCAGCAGGCCCGTGCAAGCCTCGGTCACGGTTTCGGGACGGAGCGGCGAGATCGACGCGGCATCGTTTTCAGCGCGGACACCCCAGAAGGCAGGCCAGACCATGCGGCGCGGCTCGATTTTGCCCGTCTCGTTGCGCACGAAGACCGGCTCCAGAATGAACGGCTGCGGCGTGGCCCAGCGGGCGCGCCCGTAGACACCCATACGATTGGCGCGCGAGGTGCGCACCTCCGCCAGCGCCCCGTCCTCGGTCACGCCGGAGTGACAAGTCGTGCAGCTCAGAGCCCTGAAGTGACTGACCGGAATGCCGACATGCTGCGGCGCAGGCGCGCCGTGACGACCGGCGCGCGCGCAATCCGAACCCACGTGGCAACCCACACAACTCGCGCTGGCGCGGGTCTTGTCCATCTTGCCGGTGGTGTCGCCTTCGTAACCGCGCGCGATGGCGTGGTTTTCGCCATTGCCGTGGCAGTCGGCGCAGCTCATGCCGGCGCGCAGATGCACATCGCCGTCAATGTCTTTATGCGGCATGCCGGCCTGCGACGTCGAGTGGCAACTCAAGCAGTTTTCATTGCGCGGCGCACCAACCTGTAACACCGTGCGGTTCTTGGCATCGAACTGCCGCATATCATAGACCACATGCGGCGGCACGGCAAAGACCGAATCGTCCCGGTTCAGGCCGCGCAGCACGCCCCAATAGTCCGCCACACGCGAACCCATACCGCGGATGTCGCCCAGCCCGAGGGCGCCGGTGGCGGCCCAGCGGAAGTTCTGGCGCAGAATCAGGCGCACCCACTCGCTATGGTCGTATTCCGCGTTCCGGCTGTGGCAGGCGAAACAGTTGATTTCAACGGGCCCCGACACGTCCCAGCGGGCGCGCGGCCCGCCTTCGGCGTAGAGATCCTTGGGATCAGCGCGGTCGCCGCCCGGCATGTGACGGCCAAAGGCGTAGACCCACTCCCAGTCGGTCATGCCGAGCTGGCCGGGCGTATGCGTACCCTGCCAGCCGCGCAGGCTCATCGGGATCTGCGACCCGCTGAGCGGATCGATCAGGAACCAAGGCTGGCCGCTACGGCCGTGCACCGCATTTGTGCAGGACATATTGAAATGCCAGCCGGACGCGATGGTGTCGTAATCATGGCACTGACCGCAGGTCTGACGCGTGCTCAACGGCAGGGCGTTGGGCGTGCCGGGCACAATCACATCGCCGAACTCGTCATTCAGGTTGAGACGGTGCACCGGCGTGTTACGCCCGCCGTCCCAGTGCGACTCGACCTTCGCAAACGCCGGGACGATCGCGCAGGCCAGTATGATAGAGAGAAACTTTTTCATTTGATGACTTCCTGTCCGTCCGACCTGTCAGACCGGTGGAGACCTGTCGGACCTGTCCGCTGCTTAAACTTTGAAATCTTCCGGCTTGAAGGTAATGGTCTTCCCTTCAGCGACCGAACGGTTGGCCGCCAGCACCGCCACTGCCGACTCGTACGCCAATTCGACCGGGCAGGTCAGAAGCTCGGGCTTGTTACGGCGCACGGCGAGGAAGAAGTTTTCCAGATGCGGCATGTGCGCCGGCTTGAGCAGATCGACCGGCAACGGCCAGCCATCGGCCTCGGCGGTCACGCGCACGTCGAGCGCCGCGTTGGAGGTGACAGCCGCGGCCACCGGCTTCCTGACCGGCAGCACCAGACCCTTCTTGGCGAACTGCTCCCAGTCCGGCACGCCGTCGCGCACTTCGCGCTGCACCGCATTACCGCGGGCCGCGATCTCGGAGATGGTGAGCGAGCCGTTCTCGCCCATGAACTGCTCGTAAAAGCCGCCGCGGCTGGAGGTCGTCAGCACCTGATAGTAGGCGCGGTTGATCACGCCCTCCTTGGTCTTAAATTCGTAAATCGCCATCACGTTGTCGTTCATCTGGCGGTTGTAGTAGTCATTGCCGCCGATTGCGGTGACCGTGACCGGCACGCAGTCCCAGACCCAGAAGAAGAGGTCGATCTGGTGCGAGCCAAGGTCGACCATCGGGCCGCCGCCGTACTTATCGAACCAGCGCCAGTTGAGGAACTGCTCCATGTTCTCGTAGCCGTACTTCTGGAGCGTCTCGGTCGGGATGTTGAGGCGGTCGCGCACGGTCAGGAAGGGAGCGACCGAACGGTTCCACTGGCCGTAGGCGTGGGTCACGCGGCCCAGCATGTTGGCCTCGCGGATCACGCGGTTGATCGCGTGGATGTAGCGCGGATTGGAGCGGCGCTGGTGGCCGATCTGGAAGATCTTGCCGGTGCGGCGCTGACCCAGAACCATCTCCTTGGCCTTCTCCAGACGGTTGGACATCTCCTTTTCGCAATAGACGTGCTTGCCCTTCTCCATGCAGTAGACGCTGTGTTCCGCATGCATCCAGTCCGGGGTCGCGACGATCACGCAGTCGATGTTCTTGTCCTCTTTGTCAAGCATCTCACGGTAATCTTCGTAGACCTTGACATCGTGACCCAGCGCGCGCATGCGGCCGCGCGCCATCTTGCGGCGGTAGTCCCAGATGTCGCAGACCGCCTTGAAACGCACACCGGGGATCTTCATCGCGGCGTCCGCCAAAATCTCACCCTCGGCGCCGTAGCCGATCACGGCCGCGTTGACCTGATCATCATCGGGGCCAATGGTCTTTGCCTCTTGGCTCAGGATGTTGAAGGTCGGCAACACGGCGGCTGCGGCGGCCGTGGATTTGAGGAACGTCCTCCGATTGAATGTCATGGTCTCCATCGTCTTACTCCTTTGATCGTTGCATGGCTGCGCCCGGGTATCCATGCCCCCTGAAGCACGGATTTCCCGTCCTTCTCCGATTCATTTCTTAATTAAAGCAAAAAAAGGGCGGTTCGTCATGTCCACCATTCGGTTGTAATCGGCTCGTGACAGGGGGGTGCGAAGATCATGCGTTTCTGGTGAAAAGAGGAGCGGTGAGTCGGGAACGCGGGCGTCCTCGCCCGCAACAACGTGTCTTGCAAAAGAAAGGCTGACGCGCGTACCTCCATTTGAAATCAAACCGCGCATCGGAATCACAATCGGCCTTTCACAGAGCGGGCGGGGACGCCCGCGCTCCCGACTGCGTACACGTAAAACACGCGCTCGACTCGCATGACCCCTGTCACGAACCGATTACCATTCGGTTCTTTTCGGAAAAGGACGGGATTGATGTGCCGCCAACGCTCATCGGAACAGCATGAGCGTGCCGAGGGGGGAAACCCGGATCATCCCGGTCTTCGCATCCCAACTCAGGGATACGCCCGGAATCAGTTCATTGTTGATATACAGGCTCCAACTGGCCAAAGCGCCGGGGTTACCCAGCTCCGGGATCGTCAGCGGCAGAACCAAATTCAGCCCCCGCATCGTCGTCCCGGTCACGTCAAGCCTCCCGTTCGGGGCCAGCGTCACGCCGCGGACCGTGCCGCCGCCCGCGTCATAGTCGATGGCCAGCGCGCTGAGCGTTTCGGTGCCACCGAGGACCGCCAGTTCGGCGCCGTCCGAAACGCCGACCCGCACGTCCGCCGCCAGCAACGCCTGAGTCACCACGCCGTCGGCGATGGCGAACCCGTTGCCGGGCGTGACCGTGCCGGTGCTATACCACCATTTGACGGTGCCGCCCATGCCCGCGGGAGGCACCGGCTGGTAATCCATCACGCTGTCGAGCAGATCCCAGGTCACGCCGTCACGGCTGCCCTCGACCGACCAACCCGAGAGAAAACGGTCAGCCGCCGCAGGCCAGTATTGTAAATCGTACCCCGTGATGGGCGGTGTGTCCTCCGCCAGACGCATCACCAGCCGGATCGGCGTGTGCGGCAGAAAGCCGGCCGTGTTGACCGTCCACTGCGAATCGCTATCGCCGTCAAACAACTTGTCGTCATTCCGAACCCCATAGGTTTGATACGACCCCATGGGGCAGAACTCGCCGGGCCGGAGCGCGGACACATTGTTGGTGCCGTTCTTGGCGAGATTCAGATTGCGGCGCACCCCGTCGGCGCTGTACAGGGCGAACTCGGTGAGTTCGATGTTGGTGTCGGCCACCGTGTTGCCGTAGTTCCGCTGCAGCAGGTTGAAACGGTAGTAGGCGTAACCCCGTTTGTCCAGCACCACCCGCCCGGCCTTCACCTCCAGCGGGCCGGTGAACGCGTTGGTTGCGGCGAGGCACCAGGTGCCGGAGCCCTCTTTCGTGATGCCGACCGTCCCCGCGCCGTCCGCGACCGTACCGAGCGCATTGGTCGCGCCGCCGTCGAGATAGAGGGTCTTGCCGCCTGCGGTGAGGGACTCGACCCCGCCGCTGAACGACAACGGCGCGCCGTCGGACTTCAACCGTCCGTCCCCCTGCAGGACGAGCCTGCGCGTCGCGCAACTGGCGCTGTAGGCGCCGATATACTCCAGCGTGCCGGTTGTCGACGGGGTTCCGAGACTGAACGCGTAAGCGACCCCGAGCCCGTTCGTGTTATTGTTGATCACGTCCTCGAACAGGAGGTCCGAACGCCCCAGCGAACAGATCTGCCCCGCCTCGGCGATCGACTCGAATTGGAGCGTTCCCTCCCGCACGTCGATCACCCCGCGGTTGGAGCGGCCCGCATGGTGCTTGAACACCCAAACGCCGGGATCCTCTTTGGCGATATAGGTCGAGTAGTTTGTGCCGTTCATCGAATGCTCGTTATATTCGCCGTTGAAGACGCAGGGCGCGGCGTTGGTTCCCTTGAGCGCGAGACGGACGAGCCGGCCGCCCGTGGTGCTCCATTTTCCGTTGAAGGTCACCCCGCCGTGCGCGCCGCCGTCAATCACCGCCCGGGTGCCGGACGGATAGAGGAGGAAGTTTTTGTCGGTGGTCTCCCCGGTCCCGAGATAACGGAGCGTGCCGCCATTTTCGCGGATGTCGATGGTGCCGGAAGTCCCCATGGAGGAGGGCTGTCCGGTGAGGCCGATTTTCTTGAGCCCCGTGATGCCCGGGCCGCCGCTGCTGTGGACGGCGAAATTTCCGGCGAACGTGCTGTCGGTGCCGGTGAGCGCGACATTGCCTCTGGAGTAGTACCGGATCTTCCCGCTGATGATGCCCGCGAATTCGCACGGCCCGGTTTGTATCCGCAGTTGCTGGTAAGCGGAAAGGCCTGTGCTGTTGGTCATGACCCCGTCGCCCCAGAGGCTGTCGAACTGCGTGTTGCCGTTGATGAGGGTGTTCACCATGCCGGGCTGATTCACGGTGAAGGTGCCGAAGTTATAGTCCCCCAGCCAGGATCCGGAATCGCCGAGCGCGACCATGCCGTTGTTGACGATCGTCGCGGAGTGCGCGTAGTGCGAGACGCTGCGGGCCTGCCACTGCAACCGGCCGGCGCCGTCCTTAATCAGCGTGCCAACGCCTGAGGTTTTGCCGGGATAGACGCTGTCCGTCTCGTTCGACAGGGTGAGCCCGGCCAGATCCAGACGGAGGAGGGCGGACGCGTTCCCGTCAAGGGCAGAGGCGCGGCACGCGGCGTTGGAGAGGATGAGCGTGCCCGCGTTCAGCGCGAGCGCGCCGAGGGAGTTCGCGGATGCGTCGCCCGCCGAACCGGCGGCGGTCTCGGTGAGCACCACAACCGATCCATTGTTGAGGGTGATCCCTTCCGAGAACCCCGCGGCCAGCCGGCCGGGGGCGCGCAGGGCCATGCCGCCGCTGAAATCACGCAGCCTCTGCCATACGGCGCCCTCTTTCCTCCAGGCGATCCCGCCGCCCGTGGCATGCACGTTCAGCGAGCCGCCCGCGCCGCTTGCGTTCCCGACCCGCAGATTGATCGGGTGCCAGCCGGCCGCAGGCTGGATCGACCCCTCCGAGACCGCGGTGTAAGAACTGTTGGAAAGCACGACCGTGCCGCCGATTTCGAGATAGGCGTTATCGTCCACACGCTCGGCGAAGGTGTACCGCGATCCGTCCAGATAGATCTCTCCGGCATAGGCGAACGTGGTGTCCGTATAATCGGCGGGCCAGACCGTATTCGCCATGTCGAGCCCGGTCGACACCCGCGTTCCCGTATTCGGCGAGGCGAGGTTGAACGACCCCGGAAGCCGGCACTCCCGCAAACCGGGGAGCCATGCGGTGACCCCGCTCTCCCCCCCGGTGAAACGCACCCGGCCCGCGCCCTCTTTCGTGAACCCGGTGCCGCCGGCATAGCCGTGGAAAACCAGTTCGCCCGCCGTGACATCGAGGATGTTGCTGACGCCGAAAGCCACATCGGCCGTCGTCTCGACGGTTTCATTGCACACGAGCGCGCCGTTCTCGCCCAGAGTGACGGATGCCAGTTCGGCAAACGTGTCGGCTGCCGTGACCGTCACCGACCCGTTGGAGATCACCACGCTGTCCCCCGCCGACGGCACGACGCCGGAATCCCACTTTCCCGGGGTCGCGTAGGCGCCGTCCCCGCCCAGCCACACATGCGTCTCCGCCTGAACACCCGCGGCACAAATCAGAAGCGTAATCAACCCTACTCTCATGCGCACTTCCTTTCCGTATTATCCGTTACCGACATCGTTGAAACCGCCTAACCCCTGTCGCCTACAACGGCCGGTAGCCGTACCACCCTCGCCCATTACCGGCTACTCAACTCTGTACGGGGTTAGTATCGCAAAACACGGTAAGTCTTGGCAAGCCTCGTAAACCTAAAACCGGGCACCGGAAAGGGCAACCGCCGGTTATTCAAATCACGGCTTAGAGGTGTTTGAACCAAGCTTCGGCATCCCGGTTGGTGGCGTTTGCCGTAGACGCGCGTTCCGTGTTTTGTTCCAACAGCGCCCGTTTCTCTTTTTCCGTCATCATCCGGCCCGGGATTGTGCAGGTCCGGTCATGCAGCGAAACGAGCACCGCCGCCACCCGTTCCCAAGGGAAATCGCGTTCCACGCAGATCGGCAGATCCGCCACCATGCCGCCGCCTTTCACTTCGCGCGGTACGGCAAGCCGTTTACGCAGGGCAGCGTGCTCCGAATGAGGGGCGAGCAGTGGCTTAACCTCCAGACTCGACTGGGTTTCGCCGGAGTCGAGCAGGAAAAAAACCTCCGCACGTCTCAGCACCACCGGTGCCGCGCTCCCCAGATTGATCACCGAGAGCGTGGCGTAGGAGACCGGCTTGCGCAATGCGCGGTTGAACGCCCGACTCTCCACTGAATTCGTGTGAAAGGAGGTGACGACCAACAGCAATCCGTCCTGATGCGCCTCCCCGTACCAACCAGACTGGAAGAGCGGCGCGAGGCGGACCGGCTCCGGCGAGGCCAACGCCGAAGGGGACGGCCCCGCTTTCCCCAGTCCGCCGCGGGCCGAGCCCCGGCTCGCGGCATCCACCACCAGCATCAGCAGACTCAGCAACGCGATCGGAAAACCGAGGACCAGCCGGTTACGCGCACGACGGCTCCATTGCCGCTGCTGCACCGCCACCGCGATCAGTCCCAGCGCAAGAGATAAGGCGATGGCGAACCCCGCCGCGATGTTCAGACCTACCGCCCCGGAGGTCGTCCGATCGTGATGCACCGCTTCCCCGGCCACAATGCAGAAGAGTCCCGCCAGCGCAAAAGCCAGACAAAGCGAGGCCGCCCTTCTGCCGCCGGAAAGACGACGTGACGTCCGCACCCCTGCGACCGTTCGTTTAGAACGCTCCGCGCGCACAGAATTACGGTGATGATGATGGTGATGACCGGATCGCGACATGTCACTCCGTCTGGTTTTGTGATACCGTACCCCACCATGACAGAGAGGTCAATTCCGTATTCATCCCTGAACGCGCGGAACGGAACGACCGCTCACAGCACACCGGAATGACGGATGCGGTCTTCCTCAGCCTGTTCGAACTTGGACAGGTCAAGCAACCCTCTGCGTTTACGGCGCTCGGTCAAAAGCCGCAGGGGGTCTTCCCCCAGTTGACGTTTCAAATCAGCGTTGGACTGCGGCGCGGGCGTCTCGATTTCGCCATTCAGTTCCGCTTCAGGACAGAACGGGAAGATCAGTGCGCCGACCGGACAGAGCCGCGCGCAGGCGGGACATCCGGTTTTGCAGTACAACGGTTCGACCACACGAACCGGACCCACGCCCTGCTCCCCGGGCGTCCGGCCATACACGGAAAAGAGGCAATACTCGCGGCAGGTTCCGCACCCCGTGCAGAGCGTGCGGTCGATCACCGGATACCACGGCACGCCAGATTCCCGCCGGAGCGCCTCGCGGTCAAACGGCAGCGCAACCCATTCAATGGGTCGCGCCGTGGTGTCGACCCCGGCGAAATCGAGCAGCGCCCGCACGGCGCGCGGCCGCGAACATCCGATCACCAGCGGCTCCTCGCCGCGGAACCGCGCCCGGATTTGCTCCCGCCCGCGCGGCAACGCCTGTTCCGCCAGATCCGTAAGCTGCACAACCGTTTCCGGCGGCACACCCGCATGGGCGGCAAGCGTTGCGACCCCGTCCGCCAACAGCCGGTCCCGCGCACCCAGAAAGATCAGCATGACAGTCGCCACAGAGTCCTCCTTACCGGATCTTGATCAGAATCACAAACAGCAGCGGCGTAAGGAACGCCTGAATCAGAACGAAACGCATCAGCACCTGGGCATTACTCCAGTGCAGATTCCTGCGGCAGTGGTCATGCAACGGGAAGCGGATCCGGTGCAGCATTTTCACCGGCGCGAGCTGCCGCGCAGCCGCCTCCTGCGGAAGCGTCTGCGGCGGCCGCACGTCAAAACCAGCCCACCGGAGCGTGCGCAGCAGAATCAGCTTGAACAGACCCGTGCCGCCGTTGACCAACACCACTGGCGAGACCACCACGATCAGAAAGGGATTGCCCGCCACCAACACGGCCACCCCTACCAGCATACCCAGCAGGCGCGATCCGGCGTCGCCCATCAGCACCCGGCTCGGCTCGGCATTGTGCCACAGATATCCGGCCAGCGAACCGGCCACCGTCGCCACCAAAATCGCCCAGCGCGCGCCATCAGGATTGTGCGGAATCAGCAGATATTCGGCGATCGGCCGATACCCGATCACCCCGTAGAGAAACCCGGCGAGCGCGAACAGCGACAGCAGGGTCAGCGAACCGGCAAGGCCGTCCACCCCATCCGAACAGTTCGTTGCGTTCATCGTGAACCACAAGAGCGCTGCGGCCCCCGTCACATAAAGCGCCGGAGGCAGGGTCAGCGTGGATTTGAAGAACGGCATCCACAACAGGGAACCCTGCCCCTGATACAGACAGAGCGCCGCAGCCAACGCCACCACCAGATCCAGTATACCCTTTTTCCACTCGCCCCACGGGCACATGCTGCGGTCATCGAGGAACCCGAAAACCATGCTTGCGTAAAGGCACGCCACCACCCCCGCCTCCCAACGCCCCATCGGCACGAAAACCGCAAGCACCGGCAACAGCAACAGGGCGAGCAACAGCCCCGCCCCGGTCGGTTTTCCCGCCGATTTCAACCCGCCGTCCGCAGCCAGGCTTTTGCCCCGGTCGGTCGGCAGGCGCGACCACAGGCGCGGCAACAGGAGCCACACGACTATTCCGCCTGCCAATGTGCCAGCGGCCAACAACATCAGATGCGACGAGAACAGCCGGAACGGCCCCCAGCTCGCCGTCAGATACGGTGCGATCCAATACAACATCGGACTTTTCTCCCCCTCCCGTTTGCGATTCAGCGCCGTGCGTTCAGCGCGGCCGCGATGGCCGCGATATGCGCGGGCGTGGTGCCGCAACAGCCACCGACAATCGAGGCTCCCGCCTCCACCAGGCACCCGACCTGAGCCGCCATCTCATCCGGCGTTTCGGGAAAAACCGTTTCGCCCCCGACCAGCATCGGCATCCCCGCGTTCGGCATGGCGATCAGCGGAACCCCGGCGACCGCGCGCAGACGCCGGATGATCGCGATCATGTGATCCGTCCCCGTCCCGCAGTTCGCGCCAAGGATCTGCGCGCCAGCCGCCTGCGCCTGCGCCGCGAACTGCTCCGGCGTGACCCCCATCATCGAGGCATAGCCGCCATCCGGCTGCGGATCGAAAGTGAAACTCGCGATGCAGGTGAGCCGCGTGTTTTCCCGCACGGCGCGCACAGCCACGCAACACTCTTCGACAGCCATCATGGTTTCCACGACCACCGCATCCGCGCCTCCGGCTTCGAACGCGCGGGCCTGCGCGGCAAAGGCGTCATAGAAGGCCTGTTCGCTCTCCTCGCCATACGGCTCCAGAAAAACACCGGTGGGACCCAGACTCGCCATCACCCATTGCGTGTCTCCCGCCACCTCCCGCGCCAGAGCCGCGCCCGCGCGGTTGATCGCCTCAACCGCCGACTCCAAACCGTAATGCGCGAGTTTATAGCGGTTCCCGCCAAAGGTATTGGTTTCCACAATCGCGCTGCCCGCCTCGCGGTACGCCTGATGCACTGCCCGCACCTTTTCGGGATGATCGAGGCACCACTGTTCGGGGCATTCGCCCGGCGCAAGTCCCAACCGGTGGAGTTCGGTCCCCATCGCCCCGTCACATACCAGCACACCCTCTTGAACCCGCTCCTCCAACCGTTGCATCCGCACGCCTCCCCCTTCTGCCGGACCCGAATCCCGGCGGTCGCACAATACCCCGTGTTGCCCGCTCCGGGAAAACCACCGCCTTCCGCCCGCATCGCCATCAGCTTAGCAAAAACCCGCACACAACATAAAGCGTAATGGCAATGGGGTCGTGATGGGAGAGAACGTGAAGATCATGCGTTTCTGATGAAAAAAGAAAGACACCGCATCGAACAATGCGGTGTCACGTAAAGCCATCGCTTGTGCGAGGCGTTATTTGCCAAGCACTGCGTCCTTGGCGGCTTTCGCCAGACGGAATTTCACAACCGTCTTCGCGGGGATCTTGATCTCCGCGCCGGTGGCGGGATTGCGGCCCTTACGGGCGGCGCGCTTGACCTTGATCAGTTTGCCGAGCCCCGGGAGCATAATGCCCTTGGGATCTTTAGCGCCAGTGTAGGCGATCTTCAACAGAGCTTCATACACCGTGCTTGCCTGCTTTTTGCTGATCTCACCAGCCGCGGCCAGAGCGGCCATGATTTCGCTTTTCGTCTTGGGCGTTGCCTTTTTAGCCATACGTTAACTCCTTTTCGTTAATGGGAAAAACCCCACAACAGTCCACAACATAGCCTTTTTTGTTAAAGAAGCAACCACAAAAACGAAAAACCCGCGAAAAACCGCAGGCGCCCCTTGAACCTTATCGCGCGCAACCGGTCAGTGTCGCGGGTGAAACCGGGCATGGGTGCGGACCACTTGGCCTTCGTCGATGTGCGTGTAAATCTGGGTGGTCGCGATATCCGCGTGACCCAACATCTCCTGAATCGCCCGCAGCGGCGCACCGTGCGCCAGCAGGTGACTCGCGAAGCAGTGTCGCAGCACATGCGGCGAGAACGCCTCCCCGACACCCGCAGCCCGCGCGCGTTTGACCAGCATGTCAAACACACCCTGCCGCGTGAACGGCGCGCCAAGCCGGGTGAGGAACAGATGCCGCTCCGCCGCCGCGTTTCGCGCGAACCACGGGCGCGAACCGTCCAGATAGCGTTCCAACGCCTGCCGCGCCGAACTGCCCAAGGGAACCGCGCGCTGCTTGTCGCCTTTACCGATGCACCACACCACCGACTCGTCAAACCGGAGATCCTCGACACGCAGTGAAATCCCTTCCGACACGCGCAGTCCGCAGGCGTAAAACAACTCCAGCATGGCCCGGTCGCGCAAATCGTACACCGACGTCCCCCGAACGGACTCGACCAACCGGACAATCTCCTCCTCCGAAAGCGTGTGCGGAAGACGCAATCCCTTGGCCGGACCGGACATGCCCTCCGTCACCTCTGAAGACACGATCCCTTCCGCGCGGAGAAAGGCGAAGAACCCTTTCAAGGCGACGAGCCGTCGTCCCCGCGTCGCGGGGCTCAGCTTCAGACGGGCCTGCGAGTCGAGAAAAGCGAGCACCTGCTCGCGCGTGACCGCCCCGGCCGCCGTGATCCCGCGGTCTTCCAGAAACGCGCCGAACGCGGCAAGGTCGCGCGCGTACGCAGCGCGGGTGTTGGCGGCAAGCCCGCGCTCGCAGGCGAGATGATCGAGATACAGCGCCACGGTGTCGCGCATAGCCGCGCTCCTACTTGGAGGAAGCGGGACGGATTGCCGGAATGGTGTTCGCGGTATATCCCGCTTCCGCAATCGCGATCTCGATGTTCTTGTGCGCGATCATCATGGAATCGTACGTCACGGTAACCTTGCGCTGGCTCAGATCGAAGACCGTTTTGTCCTGCTGCAAACCGTTCAGCGGGAGCAGCGCTTTCCGGATTTGCTCCGCATCTTCCTGCTTCGCCATCCCCGGCACCCGGACCACATGAGTCCGGACATCCGACACGCGGCATCCCGTGACCATCATGACGCACAACATACAGAGGGTGATCCATCGGTTCATGCATGTATCATAGCCGAACCGGACGCGCCCCCGCAAACGCAAACTTTTCGCTTATCGCCCGGTATCCGTCTGGTGTATCATCCACGTATGAAGGCTTTCCTCTTTTTGCCGGCCGTGTTGCTGCTGGGACTGCTCATCGGGGCCTGGGGACCGAAATCGGATCTGCTCGACGCGCGCCGTAAAATCGCGGACTTGGAGAAACGCCTCGCCGCACAGGAAAAAAACACGCGCGTGGACACCCTCACGCGGTGGGTGCAAATCCCGGACCGCGCCCGTGCCGAGCGCCCCCGGACAACCGACCCCAACCGGTCCTCCCTTTCCACCAATAAGACGGCTAACGCGTCTCCCGTCACCAATGCGCCGGACACAACGCCGCCGGACGCAACGACGCCGCCGGACGCAACGCCCCAACGCACGGCACCGGCGCCCGAGGACCTGCGCGCCCGGATCGACGAGGCCAAAGAGTTGTGGCGGACGCGCGTCGATATCGCGCGCTCGCAGTGGATCGCGCGCCTTAACCTGACGGAGGCGCAAACCCCGCTGTTCGACGAGACGATCGATCTGATGAACGAGAACCTCTATGACGCACTGCAACGCTTTGCCGACCGGCTGGAGTCCGGCGATCCGCTCACACCCGAAGCCGGCACACGGGTCATGAACGAGATGACCGCCGTCATGGTCGAGACCTATGACACGTTGGCCTCCTTCGTCCCGCAAGACCGGCAGGACGAAACGAGCCACATGGAGTTGACCGATTTCATCGATCCCGGCGTGGGCGAGCCGTTGATCGCCGTGCAGGACAAACTCCGCGACATGCCGCGCGGCACGCGGCGCCACCCCCGGGGGATGCCGCGGTGAAAGCGTTGCGCGACATCGGACTGGTGGCCGTCCACGAGGGGTTAGACGCCCTGCGCAGTCGCCGCGCGCTGGTGGTGCTGTTGCTTTACATGGCCGCCGCCCTCTGCAACATGCACTGGTCGATCAACCTGCTGCACCGGCTGGAAAACGAACTTGCCACGGCACTGCAGTTGCCAGCGTCCGAGCGTGCGGGCGTGATCTCCACCGCCCTCTGGAAATCCAAGCCCTTTCAGCGCATGATGCGTCAGATGACCCGGAACGATCTGGTTCTGCAAGACATCACCGGCAAACATCCTGCAGAACTGATCTACGCCTTTTTCGCCTTTTTTTACACCCCGCTGCTGGTGGTGCTGGTGGCCGGCAACCGCATCGCCGAGGAAATCGGCTCTGGATCGGTTCGATACACCATCGTCCGGATCTCGCGTGCCGGATGGTCGGTCGGTAAATTTCTAGGGCAGACGATGATGATCGGACTCGCGCTGCTGTTGAGCGGGCTCGGCGCCTATGCGGTAGCCCGCTTCCGGTTAGCGGGATCGGGCGCGCCCGGCCTGCTGCTCAACATCGTGCAGTGGTCCGCGCGCGCCTGGCTCTATTCCTTCCCGTTCCTCGGCTTGGCGATGGGCCTCTCCCATCTGACCCGTTCGGCCAGCCGCGCAACGGTGCTGGGCATCCTCGCGATCACCCTCTGCTTCGTGCTCTCGATCCTGATCCGGCATTTCAGCGGCGAGAGCGGCTGGCGCGCGATGCTGCCCGCGATCGGCATGCTGCTGCCCGACGGGTATAAAATGTGCCTTTGGCGCCGGTCGGTGCCGCCGCTGGTGTCCGGCGGCGTCACGCTGGTGACCCTCGGCTTCGTTTATCTGCTGGCAGGGCATGCGTGCTTCCGCAAACGCGATGTGTGATCATGGACAACGCGATTGAAACCACCGGACTGGTCAAACGCTACGGCGCGCGGCGCGCGCTGGACGGGTTCACGCTTTCCGTGCCCCGGTTCGCCGTGTTCGGCCTGGTCGGCCCCAACGGCGCAGGGAAAACCACCTGGATGATGTCCGTGGCGGGGCTCACGCACCTGACCGGCGGCAGCGTGAACCTGTTGGGCAGCGGCGCGTTCGACCCGCAGGTTCACAGCGGACGCCTCGCGATCCTGCCGCAGGATTCGGAGCTGCCGCCGGAAAGCCGGCCGCTGGAACTCCTGACCCACTTCGCGCAGATCCAAGGACTGAAGCGGCAGGAGGCGGCACGATCCGCGACGCACGTCCTCGAGGCGGTGCATCTCGGCGACCGCCTGCACGCACCAATCCGTTCGCTCTCGCACGGGATGCGTAAACGCGTGATGATCGCCCAGTGTTTTCTCGGTTATCCGGAAGTGGTGTTGCTGGATGAGCCGCTTAGCGGCCTCGATCCCCGCGAGGTGGAAAACATGCGCGGCTTTTTCACGCGGCAGCGCGGTCGCCAAACAATCGTGATCAGTTCGCACAATCTCCATGACATCGAACGCCTCTGCACGCATGTCGCATTTATCGACAAGGGCCGTGCGGTACGTGTCGCCACGCTGGACGAGGTGACCGGCAGGGCGGGGAAGCTGATTTACCGCGTCACCGCCATGCCAACCGATCGCGCCGCGCTGGAGGCGGCGGTGCCGGATACAACAATCGCGTACGATGCGGAGCGCGGTGAAGTCGTCTGTCACTACAACCCGACACTGCTTACCGCCGAAGCCGTCAACGCGCGCCTGCTGCCAGCGTTGCTGGCGCAGTGCGGGCTGCTCGCCGTATCCCGGGGCGACAGTCTGGAAACGGAATATCTCCGGAGCCTGTGACGCAAACCATGAACACCCCGCTACAGATCGTGTTGCTTCAGCCGCAGATCCCGCACAACACGGGCGCCATCGGCCGTGTATGCGTGGGATTGGGTTGCGCCCTCCATCTGATCCGGCCGCTCGGGTTCCATCTTTCGGATACCTACGTGCACCGGGCGGGGCTGGATTACTGGAACCACGTCCGGCTCACGGTTCACGACTCTTGGGAGGCGTTTCTCGATACCGTCCAACCGCCGCGGCTCTTCTTCCTCAGCACCCGTGGCGCACGCAGCCTGTACGCCTGCGCATTCCGCCCGGACGACGCGCTGATCTTCGGCAATGAGAACCGCGGCCTGCCAAAAGCGTTCTATGCCCGTTACGGCGACGCACTGTTCCAGATCCCCATGCCCGGCGATCAGTCCCGAAGTCTCAACCTCGCGAACGCGGTCTCCATCGCCTCTTACGAAGCCTACCGCCAACTCACCCTGCCGCGCTGATTTCAATGACGCGCGTTTCCGCCTCTCCGGTCAGCGTGAACCGCACATGCAGCGCGTCTGCCGGGATCAGGTCGCCGGCCCGTTCCGGCCACTCGATTGCCACAACCGCGCCGTTCTCGAGATACTCGGGATAGCCGATCGTCAGCAGATCATCCGGGCCATTGAGCCGGTAGAGATCCATATGGACCAAGGTGAACGCCGGTGTCCGGTATTCAGTGGAAACCGTGAAGGTCGGACTCGTCATCGGCCGCCGGATCCCCAGCGCCTGTCCCAGCCCCTGCACAAAGGTGGTTTTCCCCGCGCCCAAATCGCCGTGCAGCGCGATCACCATACCGGGCTCCAACCCAACCGCGACCTCCGCAGCCAGTCGCCAGGTTTCCTCAACCGATCGGACCGTATGCGTGCGCGGCGTCATTCCGCCCCCTCCCTCGCGGCGCGGGCCGATCGCGTGCGCCTGCGGCTCCGCGCGGCCAGCCGGGCGATCACCTCATCCGTGAAACGCTCCATATACTCGTCGGCAAAAGCGGAAGCGTGCGGCAGGCGCACCAGTCCGGGGAGATCCGCAACCAACGGCGACCCCGGCTGCAGCGGCTCCTCAGCGAAGACATCGAGGCACGCGCCGCGCAGTCTGCCCGTGGTCAGCGCGCGCGCCAACGCGGCCTCGTCCAGACAGTTGCCGCGGCCCACGTTGTAGAGCACCGCGTGACGCGGCAAACGCGCCAACCGCGCAGCATTGATCAACCGGTCCGTGCCGGTGTCCGAGGGCAGCACCAGAATCAGATGGTCCGCCTCAGGCAGGAGCGCATCAAGCTGTCCGATCGGGACCACGGCATCCTCGGGGCCGAACCCCGCAGGCAGGCGGGTTTGGGGCGTCCGGCGCACACCCGTCACCCGCACACCGAACGGTTTGAGCAATCTGCCGATCGCGGTGCCGATGTGCCCGAACCCCACGATCAGCGCATGTGTGCCGTGCAACAGGCGCACCTGCCCGTAGAGCGCCTCACGCGGCCAGAGTGCGCCTTGAATCTGATAACGATAGGCAGACAGAATCCCGCGGTTGAAGGCCAGCATCCACCCCAGAACCGTTTCCGCCATGAGCGCCCCGTGAAAGGTGCCGTGCCATACCGTGACGCGCGGCGGCGGCGTGAGCGGGGAAAGATCGCGCCCCGCAGCCGACGAGATTACCACGCGCAGTTGCGGCGCGGCCTCAAACCACGCTTGGCGGAACGCCCACGTCACCGCCACCCGGACAGTCGGCAGGTTCCGCACGAACGCGCGTTCGGTCCGGCACCAAACCACCCGCGTTCCCGGAAACGCCGCGCGCAACCGCGCGACCTGCCGCGGCCGCAGACAGAAGTACGGGACAGCACTCTCCTGATAGACCACGATCGGCCCGATGTCTTCTCGAACGTTGCGCGTTCGCATTTTCTCTCCCGCTCCACAGGCAATGCCTATGGGTCTCCGCGTGCCGTACCGCACGCTGTTGCGGACGGCCTGATGCGTAACTATTCCTTCTTCACCTTCATCAGCGTACCGCCCAGATTGTACCGTTGCGGCGGCTGCTCCCGGCCCGACCCGACACCCCGGCGCATCAACTCTTGGAGTTCGCCCAGATGATCGGTATAGACCTCGCGCGGCGTGCATCCGTGCTTTTTGCAGAGTGAGGCGGCCATGCCGAGCACTTCGCCCATCATGCCGCCAGTACGCATCACCCGCACGGTTCCGAGTGCCACATGCGTCACGCTGATGTTCCGGCCGGCCATGAAGAGATTCTCCACATTGCGGGAATAGAGGCAGCGGTACGGAAGCGGATACGGATAGATCGCCTGATGTTTGGCGATCGACTTAAACTCCGCCCCCGGGAAGTGCCGACTGTTTTTCGGATCGGGATAGTGCAGATCGATGGTCCAGGTCGTGCAGGCGGTGGCATCGGGGTAGATCACCTGATTGACGATATCCTGCTCGGTCAGCACGAGATCACCGATCAACCGGCGCGACTCCCGTTTTCCGGCCACATACGCCACCCAGTCGAGACGCCGTTTCGCGTACTCCGCTTTGTGTTCCGAACGATTTTTAAGGAAAGACCAGTTTGAGAACACCACCAACAAACCGTAGTCCCGAATGCGCTCGAAGTCGTGGACCTGATGCAGGCGCATGCCGGTCTCCCAAGTCCACTCCCCCATCTTGACCCGCTCACAGTTCTCGTCATTGAACTCCAAGCCCCATGCGATCTCCGGAAAGGCGACCGGCTCCTCGGCCTCGCGCGAATACCACTGGACCGAGGAGCCCATGGTCTGCGTGTCCGCCTTCTCCACCGCCGTGGGTTCCCCCGTCTCCTCGCGGCTTTCGCGACCGTAACGGTACTCGGCGCCCGCCAGCACGCCGATCACGCCGTCACCCGTGCAATCCGCCACCAGCGGCGCGGCCAACCGGATCTCCTGACCGGTTTCGATATGACGGGCGGTCACGGCGGTGATCCGCGCTCCGGTTTTCTCAACCCCCAACGCACGCGTGCTGAGATAGAGCCGGATGTTCTTCTCTGCCCGGACCGCCGCGATTTTGCGTTCATCCTCGTAATAGTCGCCCGGCTGGGCATTGCCGCCGCGGCGGGGGCCGATCTCGCTGACCACATCACCGAGCCGCGGGTAAGGGTCCAGATTCATACGCCCTGCCAAATGGACGCGGACTTCCGAGCTGTTGTTGCCGCCCAAAACCGGACGGTCCTGAATCAGCGCCACAGCCAATCCCAAACGCGCCGCCGAGATTGCCATGCAGATGCCGGGAATACCGCCGCCCGCGATAATCAGATCGACCGTCTCACAGGTCTGCGCACTGCGGATCGTACCGATCCGCCGCCGGAACGCCTCCAGTCTCGCGACCTCGCTCTCCGGCACGAAATCTTCCTCGGTGGTCAGGATCAGCGCGTCACAGCGGCCGTTGAAACCGGTCAGGTCGCATAGCGCTATCCGCGCGCTCCCCTTCTTCAGCGTCACTTTGCCTGCGGTGTGCCAGCCCCACTCCGCACCCGCGGTGCCGAGAACCTGCGGCAACAGCGTGTCGTTGATCCGCACCCGGAATTTACCAGGGGCGTCCTTGCGTTCCCACGGCGCGGCCCAATCACGCGTCCGCACCAGTACGCGGTAAGTTCCGGCCTCCGGAATCTCACAGGAGGTGACCGCATCCGCAACCGGCTTACCCAGACCGTGCGCCATGAGAAAAGGCGACCCCATCTGATCCATAAACTGCTGGTCCACGACCCAACCGCCCTTTTCAGCGAACGCTTCCGCCTCGATCATCAGCGTGGCGCCACACAGCATCCCCGCACAGCCGATGGTCATGGCCAGTATCCCGATTCGTCTGCCTCCGTTCATCTGTCCTCCCCTGCTTTTTTCGCGCCGTACGCCAAAAACCGGCTCACGGCCTTTCCATACCCGCGCACATTCAAATCCTTGTCCGCCGTGACACGCGCCACGGCAAAAGACCCCCCGTCTCGAACATCGGAATCCGTTCCGCATCCTGTATCCCCGCATAGGGGATACAACACAAACAAAAAACGCGGTTAGTTTATACCACCTCCGCATGCCCGTCCAGACAGCAATGAACGCACGCACAGGAGACCTCACTTGGCAAAGCAAATGCGACTGGGGTGGTCTCATCCACTACTTCCGAACGGGGTTGATGCGGCCAGTGGCATTTAGTTGCTCCAAGGGGGGCGGGGTCGGCGGAGAGGGACGGGCGGGACAGGGGGGTCCGAAGGTCATGCGTTTCAGGGTCCCATTGCGGCGCTATCGCCATCGGGATCGGGATCGGAATCGCCGCCGTCATTACACTTGTCGCCGCGGGCCACTGCGTGGGCGCAACAGTCGATTTCGAACCCGATAGCGATACCGAACCCGATAGCGATACCGATACCGATTTGGAGAGCGTGAACGTTGGCCATACCCCGTTCACGTACCCGTACCCGTACACGATAACTCTTCCCCCTGTCACGAACCGATTGCCTTTTCCGGCTTGTCTCAGAGTGTAAATCTGGCTACCCTCTATCCGCCATGTGTGTGTAAGACGCTTCAATCTTACCTGTTTGCCGCACGAATGCGAGGTCGCCTCCAAAACC